>VMHT01165658.1_pt1 | contig 25084 bp, 18 predicted proteins | sample 4693611 | NCBI WGS metagenome assembly VMHT01 (sample SAMN12280063, study PRJNA550983) | marine metagenome | isolation source: seawater sampled from same location over 5 years 0.02-0.2 micron viral filtrate | place: USA: collected off the coast of southern California halfway between the port... ...
CGCGCGATTTCGACGACGCCGTCCTCGTCATCCTCGTCATCCTCGTCAGCATCGTCGACGTCGCGACGTCGTCGTCGCCGCGACGTCGACGACGAGAAAATTTCCGTCGCGACGCCCCTCGACCCGCCCTCGCGCGCGTCGCGCCGCCGTATTTCTCCCGTGCCGACGCGCGTCGCGTCGCGTTCGCCCGCGCGTCGCGCGCGCGCCCGCGCGCGCGCGCGCGCGTAACGCATAGGGGGGCCCATCGCGCGAAATCGCGCGTCGCGTCGTCGCGGCGTCCCGCGTCGCGCGATCGCGCGTCGCGTCGCGCGTCGCTCGAGACGCACCGCGCGGAGACGTTGCGCTTGAATTGCGCCGGCGCGTTCGCGCGAACGGCGGCGGAGGAGGTGACGAGGGCGAACATCGTGTCGGAGCGCGCGTGCGTGTGTGTCGCGCGGGGTCGACGCGCGCGCGCTGGATAAGGATAAACCCTTGTATTTTTTCGCGAAAATCGGGTATGTTCGTCGCGCGCGCGCGCGACGGGCGTCGGTTACGCGTCACTAGCCATTTCGGCGCTCGTATACGTGTCGTTTCCATATAATTAGCCGTTTCGGCGCTCGTATACGTGCCGGTCGCGTGCATCCCGCGTGATGCGCCGTTTCGGCGCTCGTATGCGTGTCATTTCCATGTGATTAGGCGTTTCGGGGCTCGTATACGCGTCAGCGCCGCGCGCGGGTGCGATTCGGCCGTTGCGCGGTCGCGCGCGGTCGCGCGCGCACAACGCGACGCCGCGACGCCGCGCGAAACGCGTCGCGCGCGACGCGAGCGTCGCCATGCGCGCGGACGATCCCGACGCCGACGCGTGCCTGTCCGACGGCGCGCGCGCGCGCGTGGACGCGCGACGCGCGCTCGCGGACGCCGAGAGGGGAACCGACGCGCGACGCGCGACGCGACGGCCGCGGACGCTCGCGCGCGTCGATCGCGACGACGGGCGAGGCGCGAGGGCGAGCGAGACGATCGCGGACGTCGACGGCCGACGACGGGCGATCGAAGCGAGCGTCAGGCGGGAGTACGAGCGAGCGCTGCGACGACGCGCGGCGCGGTGCGAGACGCTCGAGCGCGAGGGCGAGGCGCGCGAGCGAGCGACGCGCGAGCTCGAGGCGCGACGCGCGGCGGAGGCGGAGAGGTTGAGGACGGAGTTGGAGGCGCGGACGGAGGAGCTGGCGCGCGCGAGAGGAGAGGGCGAGGAGATGGCGAAGGTGAAGGCGCGGGCGGAGGCGGAGGCGGAGACGCGCGCGCGCGCCGAGGCGGAGAACGAGACGCTGCGACGGCGGTGTGAGGAGGCGTGCGCGAGCGAAAAGAGCGCGAGGGAAAGCTTGGAAGAGCGCACGCGCGAGCTCGAGCGTTTGGCGAGCGCGATGGAGGCGGTGAAGGCGGATGCGACGCGAGCGAGGACGGCGAGCGAAAAGGCGAGCGAGCGGTGCGCCGAGCAAGAGGCGCGCGTATTTCGAGCGGTGCGTGCGGCGGAGAGAATGAAGCAGCGCGTCGAGGAAGCGGAACAACGCGCCAGTCGTGCGCAACGCGCTATGGCGTCGAGCGATGAGTCCAACGCGGCGCACAGTTGCGAGCTCGTCGAGCGTGCGAAGAGAGAAATCACCGACGCGCGTCGGCGAAACGAAGATTTGGAAACTCGTCTGACGCAGACGACGAGCGAGTTGGAGGCGTTGAGAGAAAAACTCGGTCCGGACATGGAGCGTGCGCGGTTAGAGGGTGCGCAATCCTATCGCGTTCGCATCGAGGCTCTGACGACCGCGCGAGACGACCTTCAACGCGAAGTCGAGGCGAGGCAGAGCAAAATCGACGAGCTCGAACGCGCCGACGCCAAAGCGCGCGCGCGGTACGACGAACTCAGGCGTGGAGCGGAGTTTAAGATTCAGACTCTCGAGCAACGCTGCGCGAACGCCGAGCGGCGCGTGTTGGAGAAGGAGGCGAGCGTGCGCGTGGCTGCGACGGCGCGCGACGCGGCTGAGCGACGGTGCGAAGAGCACGAAAAGATTCTCGAGAAGTCGTCGTCGCAAGACGTCGTCATCACTTCTTTGCTCGCTAAGCTCGAGCAACGCGTGTGCGAGCTGTATGCCAAAGCCGACAGCGCGGCAAAGCTCATGCAAACGCAGCGTAAAGGAGACGCGACAAAAATGGCAAAGTTGCAGGCTCGCGTTCGCGCGGCGAGACGCGCGCGAGACGCCGCGAAGACGCGAGCATCGCGACTCGTTCGAGAAAATGAAGAGTCCTTGATGCGCATTGGAATCATGGAAGTTCAATTGAAAGATGCCGAGCGCATGATCGAGAACGCCAACCGCGAGTGGTTGGCGGAATGTAGACGTCGCGAAACCGCGGAGAGCGTCTCGTCCCGCGCCGAGGACGAACTCGGGGAGATCAGAGCGAAGATGAACGCGCTCGAGAGCGACAGAGCGGTGGTGCAGCGCGAAAACCAAAAGTCATACGCCATGGCGCTCGAGCAAAACGTTCACGCCGAGGAGCGCATCGCTGAATTGACGAGTCAACTGGAGGCTTTGAAGTCGGACCTTGCCGCCGCTTCGGAAGCGTTGGCGGCGGCTCAAGTGGACGTGAATGCGGCGACAACCCGCGAGCAATCGCTTCGCTGGAAATCTCAGGAGTTGGAGTCGTCGAACGCCAACCTTCAGCGCGCGATCGACGAGCAGCGCGCCGCAATCGACGAACGCGACGGCGTCGAAGCCACCTTGGCCAAGCGAGAGGAAGAGCTCGCCAACGCCGAGGCGCGCTCAGCTCGACTCGACTGTGAGCTCACGGATGCGAAGATCGACGCGCGACGCGCGAGAGAGGCGATGGCAAAAATGCAAAGCGAGTTGGACGCGCTGCGAGCCCAGAGACCGGCGTCATCGCTCTCGAGCGAGCTCGCCGTCGTCGAGGCGATTCGCCGCGACCTTGCCACCCCCGAACCCGCGAAGACAGTTCCAGGCGCGCTCGCACTGAGCCCCGACCAAGTTCAGCCATCATCCACGACGACGACGACGACGACGACGATCATCGTCGACGGACCGCCGGAACAGAAGGAACAGACTCGGTCGATGCAACCGTCGCCCGCGCGTCGCGCGCGACGCCGCGCCAATCCGTTCGCCGACAAGGAGAACCCCGACGCCTCTCCCAAGCTCACCGCCGTCCCTCGCCGACAACACACCAACGCCCCTCTGTCCCCGTTATCACTCCTAGGCGTGCGATAAACATCAAATTCGTCTCTTCGCGCGTCGCCGCCGCCTCGCCCCGTCGCCTCACAACGAGTCGCTCGCCATGCGCACCGACGGAGGCGTCGACGCCTCCGTCGGCGCCCTCGATCCGATGCGCGATGAGGTCACGCTTCGAACGCGCGTCGTCGCCAGCGCTTGCGCCGCGAGCGTCGCCGCCGTCGTCACCAATCCACTCGACGTCATCAAGACACAAATCCAAGCCAACCACGCCGCGCTGGCGCGAATCAACCGCCTGAACCTCGCGCCGTACAGCGCAAAGTCGTGCCCGACGACGTGCCCGACGACCGGCAGCGCGACGTACATGTGCGCGCCCGAGTGCGCGCTGCCGACGAAGACGCTGGACGCGGCGCGAACGCTGGCGAGACGCGAGGGCGCGCGAGGGTTCTGGCGAGGCACCGGTGGGGCGCTGTTCGTCGCGCTGCCGGCGGTGGGCATATATTTGCCGTGCTACGACTACGCCCTGCGATGGTTGATCGAGAGTGGGGGCGTGGGAGAGAACGCGGCGCCGGCGCTCGCGGGGGCGGCGAGTCGAACGTTGGCGGTGTCGGCGTGCGCGCCGTTAGAGTTGGCCCGCACGCGCGTGTTAGCGACGCGTCGCGGGAGTAAGGGGGTGTATGGACAGAGCGGGGGACGGGCGTTCGTGGGAGCGCTCAGAGAGAGCGCGGGGGGAAGAGGAGGCGGGATGTTGGCGGGCGCTCGAAACGCGTGGACGGGCGTCGGGCCGACGCTGGCGAGAGACGTGCCGTACAGTGCGGTGTATTGGTACGCCGTCGAGCAGTTCCGGTCGATACTCGGAGGCGACGTCGCGGGACATCGTCGAGAACGAACGACGCGAGAGTTGGCGGGGATCAATTTCGTGAGCGGGTGCGCGGCGGGCGCCGCGGTGGCGGCGCTCACGACGCCTCTGGACGTCGTGAAGACTCGCGTGCAAATACGCGATATCGCGCCAGTAGACTTTGCTTCTTCCACTGAGACCGTTCCGGGTGTATCTCGTCGTGGGATCGTGGGTGAACTCGCACACATCGCGCACACCGGGGGAGTCGACGCGTTGTTCGCGGGGTGGGGCCCCAGAGCCGCTCGAGCGGCGCCTACGGGTGCGATCGTCCTGGTTGCGTACGAGGTCGTGAAGACGATGTGAAAGAGACGATGAGAAAGATAGATTTAGATAGCGCGTTAACGATGAGCGACTTAGCACTAGCTAGCATTACAGAATATTATTTAGTCGATTGTTTTGACGAGAACAGCGCATTAGAACCACGAAGCCTCGGCACGGGTATTTTGCCTCGTTCCGGCGAGTGTCGATCGGCAAATCACGCATTGCCCGGTCTCGAACGCCGCTTTTGTCGAATGAAGCGCCCCGCACGCTTTGCATTCGATCCCGTTCGCACTTTTCGGGATAGATTCCAGAGTCGCCGCGCACATCTTCTTAGGATCTTCGGTTTCCGGAACGTCGTCGTTCCTTTGGCCTCGCATCTCACACTGCGCCAGCATGGCTTCCAAATTTCCCCAATTTGACGATGATGTTATCGACATTAGCTCTTTGATCATCTCCCCCGCCACCCCGGCGTTGCCTACCTTGAAATTTTTCGCGCTGGCGAACCGAAGCGACGCCCGGCGGTGTCGATCCTCGACTCTAGGCAGTGCTACGAGGTGCCGCGTCAACCGAGCGCACTCGCTGACGTTACCTGCCAGAAGCGTCGAGCAGTCGCGCAATATTTTGCACGTTGTCGCGTACGCCGCGCATCTAAGCGCGATAGGATCTCCACTGTGCACCGCATTCACGGCTCCCGCGACAAACGCGAACAGCGCCTCGCTAAGCTTGTTGGCGTCGAACAGCTCGACTCCGCGATTGAACTCGCGTTGCGGGTTGATGGTATCGGTATCGGGTAGCGAAATTTGCGCTAGTTCTTCATAGAATGCCGATGATTCCGCTCCGAACGATCCTCTTGAGACGCCCCCGCGCGGGCTCACTGCTCCGGACGTCGACCCTCCGCCTATCGATCGATTCGATGTTCGTCCTTCGTGCTCGCGACCACCTCCTCTGCCATTCAGGGCGTTTAATTCACGATTTTGTAGACTGGATCGACTCGGTGGAGACGATGCATAATGTCTGTCAACCGTTACGCTATCTATTCCCGACGAATCGGCCGTCGGTGTGCCGACGATGGCGTCGAGCATATCGTAAGGATCGACCGCAAGTGGCTTCGGCCTCGGCGTCGAGCGGGTAGGCGCCGCGACCGATTTCGACGCCGTCATCGTCGTCAAAGCCTCTAAATCACGCGTTACCTGCGATAGACCTCCACGTTTCGTCTTTTGCGCCTCGTCTGATCCATCTTTCGCGACATCAACCGCCGCAGACGTCCCCGGCGCTTCATTTTCCGGTCGATCCGTCGTCGACGTCGCGTTTGAGTCAGCGTTCACACCCTCGACGGCGTCCACGCGCGCCGACATCCTCGCCCGCGGCGGCGGTGCGAAAGAAAACGCATCTAACGGCTTCTCGTTCGTTTTCGCGTTCGTCATCGCGGATAACGGCTTGATTTCAATCATAATCTTCCCCGGCGCACCGCGTCCAGACGCGCCCGGCCCTTCGGTTTCGTCGTCCGAAGAATCCACCACACCACCCTTCTTCGCGTAAAACGACGACGCATCGAGCGACATCTCCTTATCGTCGACCGCCTCCAACGCCCCCGTGCCCGGACGCCGCGCGGCCTCGAGCGCTACACCGCGTCAAACACGCGCGAGTGCGTTCCGATTGCGTTTTACACCGTCCACGAAATCAACCGCGCGCGTCGCCCTCGACGCGTCGATCGTCCGTCGCGCGTCGCCGCGCGCCCGCGCGGGATCCGTGCGCCCGCGCGCCCGCGCCTCGGGCTCGCGACGCGCCGGACGATCGCGACCCGGCGCGCGCGGAATGCCGCGGGTGCGTCCCCGCATCCTCACCTCCGTGGACCCGAGCGCGGTCGGTCGGTGTCGATCGCCATCGACCATCACCCAACCCCGTGTCGGGTTCACGACGTAAAAAACGAAACACGCGCGGGTTCGCGAAACGCAACGTGGTTCGATGACCGCGGATCGAACGTCATCGCGCGCATCGGAGATCGCGAAATCCAGTCGATCGCGAACGACCGAATCGAACCGCGCGCGTCGTCGATCGATGCGTTCGACGCGATCGACGGGACGAGGTTCGATGTGATCGCGCCGATCGATCGATCGATCGATCGACGCGGCGCCGCGCGCGCGCGAATCGTCGGCACATCGCGCCGACGGATGGTGCGCGCGATGGACGTCGACGTCGTCGACCGGGCGTCGCGCGAGGGCGATGAGATCGCGAAACGCGCCTCGCTGGACGTCGAGACGGGTCGGGACGCGAAGATGGGCGACGCGGGGGCGAGTTCGCGGTCGAATTCGTCCGCCGCCACGGAGACTATGCGAAATGTCGATCGCGAATGCGGGACGACGGCGGAGCGACGAGGGAAGTACAGGTCGAGCGAGACGCACGAGGAGCACGTGAATAAGAAGATACACGCGGCGAAGCGGCGGACGAGGAGCGAGCTGTCGGTGCGACAGGGAGGGTGGGCGAAGCACGGGTACGCGTACGAGGACGCGGACGCGACGTCGCGGTCGTTGAAACATTTACACGCGATCGAGCGGATATCGGTGAAGACGACGACAAAGGAAGAGTTTATCGAAAGGTTCGAGAGGACACGGACGCCGTGCGTGATCACGGACGCGATGGAGGATTGGGGGTGTTATAAAAACGACGGCGGGCGGTTTTGGAGCGTAGACACGCTCGCGGAGCGGTTTCGAGAGGTCAAGTTCAAGGTGGGGACGGACGACGATGGGTACCCGGTGCGGTTGAAGATGAAGCACATTCAGCATTACGTGAACGATCCGGTGCACATGCGAGACGATAGTCCGATGTATGCGTTCGACGGGAGCGTCTTTGACAAGCCGGAGACAAAGTCGTTATTGGAGGACTTCAAGATTCCAGATTGGTTCGAGGAGGATTTGTTCAAGCACGTCGGGGCGAAGCGTCGACCGCCTTATCGATGGATCGTTTTTGGGCCGCCTCGGAGCGGTTCGTCCGTGCACGTTGACCCGTTGGCGACGAGCGCTTGGAATGCGTTGATTTCGGGACGCAAGCGTTGGGCGCTTTATCCGCCGCGCTCGGTGGACAAGGCGACGATCAAGCCGCGAGGAATTGGTCTGGATGGTGAATCGGTGACCTGGTTCAACAAAATGTACCCTCGAACGACGACGGAGGAGTGGAAGCGCCAAGGATTGCCCCCACCCATTGATGTCATCCAACATCCTGGGGAAATCATGTTCGTTCCAGACGGTTGGTGGCACGCAGTGCTGAATCTCGACCACACCATGGCGGTGACGCAAAACTTTTCGACTTCCGCCCGATTCGACGCGGTGTGGCGCATCACGCGTCGAGCGCGACCGAAAATGTCTGCTAGATGGCTGGAAAAGTTGCGACGGGTTCGTCCAGATTTAGCCGAGGTGGCGGATGCGCAGCCTCGTCGAAGCGAAGTCAGCGCAGGTGAACAAACGAGTTCGACGAGCAGTTCATCCTCTGGTTCAAGCGATACCGAAGCCGAAGCCGAGGACGAGGTCATGACGAAAGAACGCGAGACCTTTGAGCGAGCCGCGGGGGGCGGCGGCGACGCCTCGACCAAACGCACGAGAACTGGAGACGGTTTGATCGCCGACCTGGCCGCGGAAAAGATGCGCGCGGCGTCGAAATCGATGGACATCAACTAAAAATTACGATATCAGAGGCACTCATCATTAATTCATTGTACAATTGTTGTGAAACACATATAATCTACACATTCAATGTCCACGCCATATCAATCTCTGTCTCGGTCAGGCGCTCCGAGTACGAGCTCCCGACGCCACTTTCGTCTAAGAACGCCGTCAAACAAAATCCTAAATATTCCGTCGAGGGCGATCCGAGTCCTCGCGAGACAAGCTCGCGAGCGCCCCACAGCGTGGCCGGTCCGTTGACGCGAACGCGAACGCGTCGCTCGCGCTCAGCCGAGGACGCCATCTCGGCATCCGACTGCGCGGCACCCCTCAAATCGTAATCCACGCTGATCCTCAACGCGTACCCGCTCCTCACGAACACCTCCGCGATATCTCGCATACCCTCCACCGCGAGATCGAGCCGCTCCTTCCCTCCCCTCGCCGATACCGGTGCCGGCGTGCCCTTGAAGTACGCCACGTCGAAATCCTCCCCGCGATCGAACCCTCTCCGCAAGCGTTCATAAATCTTTTTCCCACACCTCTCCGCGATCGCCTCGGGCAAGTTCGCGTTATCCATCAACGCGGGATCCCTCCGCACGACCGTCACGAGACCCTCCGCTCCCGTCCGTTCCTCAAAAACCTTCGCCGCCTTTGGAATCGCTCGCGACGCGCACGCCATCTGCACGAACGTCACAAAGTCGAAATACAGCGGATCCGTGATTTTCCCTTGCTCGATCCGCAGCGGTTCGTACAAATACTTGTACGGCTCCCACTCCGACGCTCGAAACTTCCACGACGTCGCCTGGAACTCGTCCATCGGGAGCATGTCCACGTCGTCGATCGCCTCGTACGCCGACCGCAGCAGCAGCACCGCGAACGCGCCCTCGAGCGGCTTTCGCGGGAACTTCACCGGCACCGGCGCGCTCGGCGGCGGCGCGAACGCGAAATTTCCCGCGTTTTCGCGCGTCGGCGCGTACGCGTTCGCGCGCGCGTCCCTCGCCGCGCGCCGTCGGCCGTCGTCGTCGTCGTCGTCACCGTCCCTCGTCGCGCTCTCCGCGCGCCTCGTCGTCGCGATCAGGGGCGCCAACGCCGCGTACGCGGACACGACGTCGCGACGCGTCATCGCGCGCGCCGTCACGCGCCGACGCGGCGCCACCGACGCGCGCGGCGCGACGCGCGCGCGGCACATCGCGGCTCGAAATGATGCGAGTCGTCGTCGCGCGCGCGCTCCGCACGCACGCGCTCGAGCGCGCGCGCGGCGATCGCTCGACGAAGACCGTCGTCGTCGCGCGCGCGCTTCGTCGGCGGTCGAGCGCGATCGAGGCGACGCCGAGCGCGAGCGGTGGCGGCGGCGGCGGCGGTTGGGCGAGCGGATTGCGACGCGCCGCGGGCGACGAGCGCGACGACGACGACCGCGACGCGTACGAAGACGACGGTCGAGCGTCGCGCTCGCGCGCGAGCGCGCGCGAGGGGCGAACGAGCGCGGGAGGGTTCGGGGAAGGACGAGAGGAGTGGCGCGGACGCGGCGACGGGGACGACGGCGCGCGGCGACGACGGTCGCGACCGACGGGCGATCGAGCGCGCTCGCGCGGGAGACACGATCAGAGGCACGGCGCGCAGTCGTACGGACGAGGCGGACGAAGAGACGACGCGAGGGAGGGCGCGAGAGGGCGAGATCGGGAGGCGGCGCGGGAGGACGAGGCGCCGAAGCCGGTTCGAGCGGGACATCGGAGGTTTTACGCGACGTGTCATCCGGGTTTGGAGGACGTCGTGGCGCGAGAGTTGGCGTCGCCGATGATAAATGCGAGTGATATCGTGATCGGGAAGTCTGGGGTGTCGTTTACGGGGACGCAAAGAGTTGGGTACGACGCGAACGTGTGGCTGCGGAGCGCGGTTCGCGTGCTCGTGGAGCTCAAGCGAGGATATTTGGATCCATACGTGAGCGGGACGCAGAGTGTGTACGAGTTCGTGAAGCACGCCGTGCCTTGGGAAGAGGTCATACCGGGAGGCGAGCGCGGAGATGGGCTGAAGTTCGGCGTGGAGACGCGCCTGTGGGACTGCTCGCAGATTACTTCGTCGCACGCCGCGAAGATTCGCGTCAAGGACGCCGTGTGCGACGCCCTCGTGGACGCCACGGGAACGAGGCCTTCGCCGCCGGATAATTACGCCGCCGCGGATGTGCCTCTTTACGTCACCCTGTATCGCGACGAGATCATCATGTACCGCGATATGAGCGGAGAATCGCTGCACAGACGGGGATACCGCAACGCCATGCATCGCGCGTCGCTGAGCGAAAGCGCGGCGGCGGGGATGTTAAGTTTGGCGGGATGGCCCGATATGCTCGAAGAGTGGCAACGCGACCCCGCTGGATCGCCGCCACCCGTACTCATCGATCCCATGTGCGGAAGCGGGACGTTCCTCATCGAGGGCGCGCTCATGGCGGCCAACGTCGCCCCCGGTTTGATTCGCAGCGAAACCATCGGGTACGCGTTTGAGCGATGGCCCGATCACAATCCGAGAACTTTTGAGGAGTGCTTAGAAAATGCCAGAAGAATAGGAGCAGAAACGCGCACGGCGGCACCGACGCCGCCCGTGATCATCGGGAACGATATACATCCAGGGGCGGTGACGTTGGCGGGTCAAGGATCAGAGACGGCGCGCGTGGCGGGCATGATCGACGTCTTCAGAAACGATTGCGAGATGTTCAACATCACCGCATCGAGCGCTGGGGCGAAAATCGCCCCGAACGCACCCAAACTCGTCGTGACGAACCCACCGTGGGGTAAACGAATCGGCGCGGGCGAACCCGCCGGTAGACGACGCGCGGGCCCTGGGGATTACGACGACGAATACGGCGACGAAGACTCGTTCGATCGCGACACGACGGTTGGTTCGAACGACATCAGCGCAGAAGAAGCGCTCGAGCAGGTGTGGAATTCATTAGGCGTATTCTTAAAGCGCGAGTGTCCCGACTCTTCGGCTTTCGTGCTCAGTGGAAACCCAGAGGTATCTCGCGCGATTCGCATGCGAGCGTCTCGTAAACACGTCGTCGGCATCGGCGGCGTCGATTGCCGGCTGCTCCGGTACGATATTTTGCCCCCCAAACCACCCGGCTACGCCCCAAGGCAGCGATTAGAGGAGCGCGATTGAACGACGAGGCGCGAACGGTCGCAAGAATGTGTGATGTTGTAATATTTCAGCGAGCTTTTACTTCAAGAACGTGCACGTGATCCACATCGCGACAAAGCTGAACAACGCGAGTATCAGCTCCGGGGCCACACCCTGCGGGAACAGTGGGATGTACACCGGCACGATCGACCCCACGAGCCACGCGAGCAAAAGCGCGATGAGAGAGTCCCTAAAAGCCTTTCCGAGCGTTCCCTGACCCCCGCGCTTTTCGTTCAAAAAGTACACGCACGTCCCGAACGCGCACGCCATCTGAAACGCCGGTCCACTCGTCGCCGGCGCCGCGATCGCCCATCCAGATATGATCACATACAGCATCGTCCGTCTGATCAGCGTCTGTTGATCCGGTTTCGCGAACATCGCCTTCACCCGCTGCACCAACGGCGCGTCGTAATCGACCCCATCCTTATTCTTCTCCTTCTTCATCTTCCTAAGTCCCTTCTGCATCTTCCGCGTCGACAGTCTCTCGGATATCACCTTATCGTACGCCGCCTCGATCGCCTCCACCCCTCGTTCGTCTCCCGCGTGCTCGCGAATCAAGTAATTAAACGCGCTCGACACCTCCTCGCTCGTCGCGTCCGCGTCGATCCCTAACCTCTTGTACGGGTCCTTCTCCTTCGTCCGCGCGAACGCGTTCGTCGGCCGCTTCGCCGCCGCGCCTCGAGCGTCGCTCTCGGCGTCGCCGCGCGCGTCGAACCCGCCGTCGTCGGCGCTCGCGCCGTCCATCGCGGCGTCGGCGCGTCGGACGAGCGAATCGCGGCGTCGCGCGCCGCCTCGCGCCTCGGCGCCTCGGCGCGCGCTCGAGAGGCGCGCGCGCGCGCGAACGGCGACGCGCGGGCGCGCGACGACGACGCGCGACATCGCGGCGCGCGCGCGTGGGAGTGCGCGCGCGCGAGCGCGGCGCGCGGCGCGAGGGCGCGCAAAGCCCTCGGAGTCCGTCCGTCGAGTCGTGAACGGTCAATCAGTCGATCGAGGGAAATCAGAGGAGGACCGAGACGACCGAGCGACGAAGAGAGACGAAGGAGAGATGAAGAAAGATTGTTATTCGCGAGAACGTCAGAGATGGCGTCGAAACGACCGATGGCGATGGCGCGATGGCGCGACGACGATCGTCGACGCGAATCGCCGGCGGTTCCTCGCGGAACGGCGCGCGGAGGCGACGACGACGATCGTCGACGCGGAATCGACGACGATGAATGAGATGTCTTGGTACAGCGACGGTGAGGCGAGAGGGCGTCGCCGTTTACGCGGTGATCGCCGTGGGCATGACGCGCTTACCGATGGCGACGGCGTACTTGCCGCCGGCGACGGCGTACGGCGCGGCGACGTCGATGGCTTTGCTCACGACGGGCTGCGCCAACACGCGCTCGGCGACCGGGGTCGCCTTTTCGACGACCGCCACGACGCGCGGATTGGTGATGACCTGCTCCCACAACGACTTGACGCGAGCGAAGAGCTTATCGGAATCGAGAGCCGCGCGCGCTTGCGCGATGGCCATCTTCAACGCCGTCATCGCCTCCTCCGGGAGCTTCACCGCGCGCGTCTTCAATTCCTCGATCGCGTGCTCAACCTTGGACAAGTACTCCGATCTCGCTTGTTTCAGCGCATCTAAGTTATCCGGATACTGTTCCTTCGCCTTGATCGCGTACGCGTACGCCGCGTTCGCCGTCTTCACCGGCGCCGAATTCTTCACGCGCGTCTCGTACGCCTCGTTCAGCACCTTCACCGCCCGGTCCACGTTCGCGTCCGCCTTCATCAGCGCCACCGGATACGTCTCACACACCTTCTTCGCCACTGGTTGTCCGTAATGCGCGATCAAGCTTTCAATCTTGGTCAACGACCCTCGCAGCGCGGTCGCGTCTCGCGCCTTTTCGTACGCCGCCGTCGCCCGCTTCGTCAACGCGTGCGTCTTCACGTACTCCAGCGACGTCTCCGTCGCGTTCACCACGAACGCCAACTGCTTCAATTCGTTCGTCGCGGTCGTCGTTTCGCCCTTTTCGACCACCGGGGCGACCGTTTTCGGCTTGGGCATCTTTTTAATCTTTTCCACGGACGGTTGCTCGAGGCTCATCTTTTCGTGCGCGTCGTAAAACGTCTCCTCGGGCGCGTCGTCGCGGGCGTCGATCGTCGATCGTTTGATCGTTTTCGTCTGTGCGCGCGCGTCGCGCGATTTACGGAACGGAATCGTGACGGTGCGTCGCGATGTGATGCATCAGCGGCGCGCGCGGTGCCCTCTGCCAGCGCTGGCGCCGACGCGCGCGACGGAAGGCGAAAGCGGGACGTCGATTACAACAAGATCAAGACGAGAAAGAGTCGAGGTAGCCGTGTAAAGAGGTGGCACCACCGGTGTGCAAGAAACAGACTCGATCGCCCGGTTTGAAGACGCCGCGCGCGCAATAGTCAATCAAACCGGCGCCGGCTTTGCCGCTGTAGACGGGATCGAGGAGGACGCCCTCCGTCGACGCGAAGAGCCTGATGGCGTCGATGGTTTGCGAGGTCGGGATGCCGTAGCCGTCGCCGACGTAATTGGTGTCGGCGACGATCTTGGAACGCTCGATCGGACGGATGCCGAGCTCGGCGCACGTCGCGAGGGCGAGCGCGTGCACGTTGGCTTCTTGCGTCGGTTGCGGCGCGCGGACGCCGAACCCGAGCAAGGGAAGGGAAGAATCGACGGAGTGTAAGCCGACGGCGAGTCCCGCCTGCGTACCCGCGCTACCGGTGGCGTGCACGAGATGATCGAACTCGATATCCATCTCGCGCGCTTGATCCAAGAGCTCGTGCGCCGCGCGCACGTATCCCAAAGCGCCTCGCGGGCACGACCCGCCGCCTACGATGGTGTACACTTTCTCGCCTTTCGCGCGAAACTCGTCCGCCACGCGCTCAAGCTCTTCGTTCATGTTTAACCCCTGGTCACCCGGACGGTATTCTCGCGTCGCACCGAACAAATCATCCAACAAAACGTTCCCGTTTCGCGTGTAGTTTTCGTCCTCGCGTCCCGTCCGATCCTCGAGCAAGACGTGACACTTCAATCCCAATTTCGCACACGCCGCCGCGGTTTGCCGCGCGTGATTCGATTGCGTCGCCCCTTGCGTCATCACCATCGTCGCCCCCACGGCGAGGGCTTCGGCCATGAGATACTCCAGCTTTCGCGTCTTATTCCCTCCCGTCAGCACGCCGTACGCGTCGTCCCGCTTCGCGTACACTCGCACGCCGTTCAACTTCTCGCTCAATCGCGGCAAGTACTCCAACGGCGTCGGTCCGTGCGCGAACGATTCAACTCTCGGAAACGCTTTCAACGCCTCGCGCGCGTTCACCGCCGACGTCGCGCTCAGCACCGCGTCGTTCGCGATCGCGCGTCGTCGCGACGCTTCGGATCCTCGCGATGTCGACCGCATCGTCTTCGACGCCGCGCTTCGGCGTCCTCCTCGCGTCGTCGCCCCGAGCGCGGGCGCGCGCGTCTGCATCGTCTTCATCGTCGTCGTCATCGTCTCGCGCGTCGGTCGCGTCGCGCGCGCGCGCGTGTGCGCGGTCGGCACCCGCGCGTCGGCGTCGACGCCCAACCGTCGGCGACCGACCGGTTTTATCCGATCCGACGCGAACGCCAGCGCATATACGAGACGACGCGACGCCCATGTGCGAAAAGCATACACGCGCCACGCACGGTACGGGATTTCATACCGCGCGCGCCCGCGCGCGCGGCGCGGCGACGCGCGCGCGGCGCGACGCGACGCCTCGACGCCGACGGCGATGGCGGCGACGGCGGCGACGACGACGACGTCGATGAACGCGACGTCGGCGCGCTCGAGCGCGCGCGCGACGCGCGCGCGACGCGCGGATAAAACGACCGCGCGCGCGCGCCGACGCGACGACGACGGCGACGACGACGGACGCGCGGCGACGACGACGACGCGCGCGGCGTGCGCGGCGATCGCGGCGATGGCGATGGCGTGCTCGAGCGCGCGGGCTTACGTCCCGGGATTCTTCGCGGCGAGCGCGGAGGCGAGCGAGACGACGACGACGTACTTCGCGGGGCGGTACGCCGACCCGAAACACCCGGGGTGCCTGCGAGAGATCTCGGCCGACGGCACGGTGCGAGGCGAAGACGGCGATCCGGGGTGCGGGAAGACGACGCGGACGCGGCCGTGGACCCTGAGCGGGGTGATCGACGTGAACGACGACTCGATATTCATCGACTTTAGCCCGAAGGGCGGACCGGCGAACTTGCTCGGCGAACGCGTCGAGGGGGGGGTGAAATTTCCCGACGGTAACGTCTGGCGCAAGCTCGAGTGAGGGCTCGGACGATCGGATTGGGACTCGGAACGTCGCGCGCGCGCGTCGTTTTCGCGTCGTTCGCGCGTGAGTTGTCGCACATTTTTCTCGCTCGCGCGTCGTTCTTGTAATGCGCCGACGCGACGCCTCGCCGCGTAACGCGACGCTCGAACGACGCGCGTCGATACGCGAGTCGCGCGCCCGGACGCGCGATCGCGAGTATGGTGTTCTCCACCGTCGTGTCCGTCGCGAGGCGCGCGATGACGTCCGCGCTCGCCGGGACGTCGAAAACGGCGCCGAGTGCGATCGCCGCCCCGTTCGCGCTCGCGAGCGCGAGCGCGCTCGCGAACGCGCGTCAGCCGTCGATCGCGACGCGGCCGATGATCACCATCCCAGTCGAGCGTGGGGACGCCGAACGGGCGTATAAACGACTGCGGAGGATCATGATGAGCGAAGGGATTTATAAAGATTTGCGCGCGAGCACCGAGGGGCATCGAAAGCCGTCGCAGTTGCGCGTGTTGGCGCGGAAAGAGCGCGAACGGCGGACGAAGCGGAGCAAGTTGAACTCTAAGCTCGGATGGATCATGCGTCAGAAGGAGCGTGGGTTTTAGGAGGTTGGTCATCGTCGACGAAGCGGCGGCGGCGGCTTTGCGAGGTTTTACTTTAGCGTTAGAGTTGTTTTGTGACGACGGATGGTTCAGGATTGTGAATGAAAATAAGCGTCTGGGCAACAATTACACCACCAACTACACACGGTAAAGCTACATCGAATCTAATCCTCGCACGCCGGGTCTTTCGCCATCTCGCTGCCCGGCGCGAAGAGCACCGCGCTCTTGTCCACGATGCCGACCAACAATCCCTCGAATCCACTCGTCTCTTTCTTCGTCGTGAACACGCTGGCGGATGAATTCTCGCTGATATCGTCCCCATCCGCGGCCATGGCGTCGCACTCATCGCTACAAGCGTCCGCACAGTACCCGTCGCTGCCGGGCGCGATGCGCAGGCACTCCTTCACGCACTTGCTCTGACAAAACTGCGTGTCCGCCGCGGCCACGCTCGCGCCGACGTTCGTCGCCGAGACGGCGGCGAACACCATCGCCGACACGGCGAACGCAAATCGTCGCTCGCGCGCGGTATCGGTCGAGGCGGACGACCGGGACACGGCGGAGGGAGTCATCCTATCCACTCGAGAAGCGCGACTTTGGCGTTCGTTCGCTCGGCGCGGCGTCGCCGGGAGCGTCGGTCGGCGGGTGGTGTGGGCGAGCGTCATTACACACGCCGTGCTCGCGCGTTCAAGGGCGACGAAGGCGTCGGGAAGTGAGGTAAACAAAATTTTGTTGTTGGAAGTTTACATGAGGTGTCCGAAGTATTAATTTCTAGAACTGTCGAGAGAGACGGACGCTCTCGGCGGTGGGGTTTCTATTCGAGCGATCATCGATTGGTTATCCTGAACGCGTCACGTCACTTAACATCCTATTTCCTGCCGTGCTCGAAGGTGAAGCGCTCGCCGACGCCGCCCGAGACCTCTCGCGCGTTCATCGCGTCCACGCTGCTCATATCCGGGATGCTCGATAGACGTTTTGCTTTTGGCTCTTGGAGGGACTTCCGATGGTTTTCCGCAGCGACTGACTTCGTGGACAAAGGGAAGAAAAACGGATGCGCCAATGCCTGCTCCGGGGTGATGCGCTTACTGGCGTCGAGGGTGACCATTCGAGAAATCAGCGCAAGTAAGACTTCGTGCTCTTCATCGAATCTACCGTCTTCTCTCGACATCCCCGCCGCGGCGTGCATCTTTTCCCTATGCTCTACGGATTCCATAGGATCATCGACATCGTCCATCGCGGCTTGTGCTTGCGCCGACACCGAACCGCGCTTGGCGAGTTCGTCATACAAAACCTTGGCCAGCGGTCGCGAACCGGGCGCGGGGACAGAGGAGTCGGATTTCTGCGCCGCGCGCAGCGCCTCTGGTGAAGGTTCTATACCACCATCCTCGTCAAAATATCTCGCCCGGTACTCGGTAGGAATCCTGTCGAACATCGATCGCGGTACTCGCCCTAAAGTCGCCTCGATTCGACACAATTGATCGTGCTCGCTCCAACCCGTAAAGAGCGGCTTGCCGGTGCGAAGTTCGTACATCATGCACCCGGCGCTCCACATATCGATCGCAGGACCGTACTGCATTCCTAGCATAACTTCTGGTGCGCGATAAAATCTTGACTGCACGTATGAAAACTGTTGCTTGCCACACTTGCACGCGCTACCGAAATCGATGAGCTTCACCGCGCTTCGCTCTGGGTGACAGAGCAACACGTTTTCAGGCTTGATGTCGCAGTGAATGATGCCGAGCGATTTCGTGTACTCTAGCGCGCGCATGATTTGAATCGCAAACTTTCGCACGAGCTTGATCGAAACTCCGCTGAGGTTGGTGACGCGAAGCAAGTCGTACAGGGAGTGTGACATGATTTCAAACACCAAGCACTGGTAGCCCCCGCCGAGTTTTTCCGTCTGGTGCATAAAGACGTCCAGCAAGCGCACACACGCGTCTTTTCCCGGCAAATTCATCGCGTGAACGTCTTCGAGTGACATTTCCAGCTTTTCGTCCACTGATTCTCCGCCAGTCTCTCGCAAAAACGCAATCTCCTGAGCCACCGCGGCGTCGGCGCGCTGCGAACGTTCGATCACCTTGATGGCTACGTGTTTGTCCTCCGCCAAATCGTACGCCAAGACGACTTTCCCGAACGACCCGCGTCCTAAAACTTTATCTAATAAGTACCTATCGTGCACCACCTCTCTCGAATTCCCCGCCGGTCGCTTCGTCGGCGACACCCACGGCTCGGTGGCTGAAGTCTCGCTCACGCGCACGCCCTCGCGCGACGGACTCGACGGCGGCGATACCTCGTGACTCAACCGTCTTCGCGCCTCTAACGCATCGTAGTAGTTACTATTGATCGACATATAAGTCGTCGTGAGCCCAACCGTGAGCGCTCGCGCTGGATTCACGTTTTGCGTAAACGTCTCTCCCGAAAGCAATCGCGCCTCGCCGCCCCCCTTCCCCTCGTCCCGTCGCGTCGTCGTCTCCCGCGCCGTCGTCGACCGCTCGCCCGTCGCAAAACTCACGCTCGCCCTTCCCTCGAGATCCATCGCCTCCGCCGCGCGCTCGACGCTCGCATCGGTGAACCGCGTCATGCGGAACGTCTCGACAATCAACGACTGAATGCTCGCGAATGTGCGCTCGAATGCCCCCTCGTCGTTCGCGTCGTCGCGATTCCCGCCGCGTTTTCGCGCGCGCGCGCCTCCTCGCGCCGTCGCTCGCGCGCTCCCGCGCGCCGATCCGACGACGCGCGTCGACGCGCGCGGCGCGCTCTCGCGTCCGCGCGACGCGGGACGCCGACGTGGCGCGCGACCGACCGCGCGCGCGATGAAGATCACGTAGAAAGCGTGCGGTTTTGTTAGAAATCTGAAGAGTAAAGTATGAAGTATAGCTTCCCCTAGTTAACCTACAGGGACTCATTGGCGAGTTAACACTCATTAATCAACTAATCAATCATATCACGTAGAAAGCGTGCGGTTTCGCCGATGTGAAGTTTTATGATTCACGAAAAAGTCGGACAAAAGATTCGTTCCCGCGCATTTTCGCGACTCGAGGGGTGACTAAGGCTGGCTATCGGCTATCGGCTATCGGCTATCGGCTATCGGCTATTGGCTGTGGCTACGGGCCGCGGCCCACATCGTGAACACCTCGCTCGGTTCGCCGAAATCTTTGGAGACGAACCCGGAGACGGCGGTCGGGGAGACGGAACCGCAAAACAGCAGGCGACCGCCGGGCCAGGGGTTGCCGGCGTACCGGCCGCGTAAGACCACGCGGGGAGGGCAGACGGGGACGGAACCGTCGCGCGCGTCGGAATCGTCGATGACGTAGACGATGCCCTTGAGTTCAGCCTTGCCCAAGCCGTCTTCGAGGTGCGCGGTGATGGTTCGCGAAGAACGCGCGTCGACGTCGTCGTCGTCGGACGCGCGCGCGACGGCGTGCCAACCGCCCCGGTGAGCGCGGTCTCGAGTCAACACGAGGGGCTGGTAGTCGGGAGGAATCAAGAGCTTGAGCTTGAAGACGACGGCGTCCTTCGGGTCGTACCTCGGGTCGGTTGGGTGAAGCGTGTTCGCGTAGAGACGTGGAACGTCGAACGCGTATCGAAATCCCCGGTAATTCCCATCCATCGCGTTCGCCGTCGTCGGCGCGTCTGAAACGAGCGCGCGACGCTCGAGATCGCCCGTCGGACGGCCGCCGTGCGGATACGGACCGCCGCCGATGCGAGTGGGAGGGCATAAGTGGAACCCGTCGCTCGTAAACATCGCCGATAAAAGCGGGATCACGTGACACAGCTCGTGCGCCATTCCATAACTGTTCGATGCCCACATCGCCGTGCGCGCGAGAGTCCAGTCCTGCGATGGACTTCCACTGCCGATCTTCATCAAATTTCCCACGACCTTCTCATTCTTCTTCCTCTTCAGTGATATTTGAGCCTCCATAGCGCGCGTAGAGTACGCCGACAGAACTTCGCACATCGCCGGAAGGAGCCCTTTAAACCGAGCTTCAATCGCACTCAACATGTCTTCGCGCGTTCCGTTTTTCCATAACCGACGCAGGCCAGGGTCTTTCACCAACAGTTCTCGAATCAATAGCGGAATTATCGGCTTCGCTCGGTCGTCGAAAACCGCGTCGTAGTCGTCCGACGGCCTCGTTCCGCAGGCTCCGGATTCCGAATCGCCGTCGGGATCGTCATAATCGCAGTGCGTCGGCGCCCAAGGCAGCGGTGGTGCGGTCAACGCCTCGACCAAGCCCGCAAAGTTTTCGCGCTCGCTTTCGCGCGCCCGATCGAAATCGACCCCCCTCTCCCGCTCCGCCCGCTCGCTCTCGCGCTCCGGCTCGCGCGTTCTCGTCAGACACGCGACTTTCAACGCGTACTCGTACGCGCGCGCGTCGTCCCCGAGCTCTCGAAACGACGCTCCGACGTCGTCGGCTCGCGCCGTCGCCGCCGCCGTCGTCGCGCACGTCTTCAGGAACACCCCTCGCATCGTCCGTCGCGTCGACGTCGTCCCGTCCGCGCGTCCCGGATGCCTCGCCAGCGCGCCTCGGCACGCGCGCGCCATCCTTCGCTCGTAGTGCGCGTCGTCGTCCGTCGCCGCGTCCGCGTACGCGCCGCATCGCGAGAACGCCGCGATCGTTCGCGCGTCCATCCACGGCAGGACGCAGTCCGCGAACACGCGCGTCGGGACGACGTCCTCGAGCGTCGTCGCGTCGCCCGTCATCGCGCGTCATCGAGTGGCGACGCGGATCTTTGGCGTCGGCGCGCGGCATCGCGCGACGGATGGCGCCGCGCGCCGCGAGCGACGCGCCGGCGCTGCCGTGCGCCGCGCGCGACGCGCGGTCGTCGCGAAGGCGGACGATGTCGCGAAAGTGGGACCGATTCGCGGCGCGCGGCGACCCGACGCCGCTGTGGGTGGCGGACATGGATTTCAGCGCCCCGCGCGCGGTCGTCGACGCGGTCACGGCGATCGCGCGCGCGGGGCACAACGGGTACGCCGATCCCGACGATGCGGGGACGGAGGCGGCGACGGCGCGGGTTCGAGAGCGGCACGGCGTCGCGGACGCGAACGCGGACGCGCGGCGATGGCTTCCGGGACTGAATCCGGGACTCAATCACGCCGTGCGCGCGGCGCGTCGCGCGCGGGGGGGACGAGCGGTCGTCACGGCGGTGTGCACGCCGATTTATCCACCGTTTTTGCACGCGTCGAGGAACGACGAAAGCGCGAGAGTCGAGGTGGCGCTGAGGCGAGCGATCGAAGACGGACGCGCGCGGTACTCGATCGATTGGGAAGCGCTCGAAACCGCGCTGGCGAGAGAAGACGTCGGGTTGCTGCTGTGGTGCAATCCGCACAACCCGGTGGGACGGGTGTGGACGAGGGACGAGATGGTTCGCGTCGCGAGGCTGTGCGTAAAGCACGACGTCGTTTTGTGCTCGGATGAAGTGTGGCGGGAGTTGATTTTGGACGAAAAAGCGACGCCATTTTGCGGCGCGGGCTCGATTTTGGACGAAGTCGACGGTTTGCGCGAGCGATTGATCATCATGACGTCGCCTTCGAAGACGTACAACGTCGCGGGGTGCGACGTCGCGATGGCGTACATCGCCGATAAAGCTCTGCGGCTGCACTTCGCGCGCGCTGGCTCGGATAAAGCCGAAATCACGCCTTTTGGCTACGCCGCGACGCTGGCGGCTTACACAGATCCCTCGTGCGAAGAGTGGCGGCAGCGCCTTTTGACGTACTTGCGAGCGAATCGCGACCACATCGACGCCGCGCTCTCAGACGACGCCAACGCGCGTGAGCTCATGACTTGGACAGTACCTGACGCGTCGTATTTGATGTGGCTCAACTGTGAAAAACTCGTCGATCGCGTCGAGCGATCGCCGTTCGAGCATTTCATCGAACACGGCGTGGCGTTGAGCGACGGCGCTCCGTTCTCGGCGCCGCTCAGCGCGCGCATCAACTTCGCCACGAGGCGCGATATCTTAGATCAAGGTCTCGACAGCATCGTGACCGCACTCGAGCGGGCGTAATATCGAATTGAATCGAATTGAATTGTAACTTACATGCATTGATACCTTCCTATACAGGCGACTACGACTTTTGCGGTTCTCGCAAAGTATTCGGTTGCGCCCTGGGCGCGATTCGTCCCTTACTCGCCTTCTTCGACGCCTCCGCGCGTATGCGCTCTAATTTCTGCCTCGGTGTCTCCGGTGCCTTGGTCAAAGGCGACGATTTTGGATTTTCTTTCGTGTACCGCACCACACGCTCGTCCTCCTTTCCGCCGAGCGTGATAATTTTTTCCTTTTCATACGTCAATTTCTTCTTCCCATACCTCTCCCTTTGCATCTTATCCGCGTACGGTCTCGGCAACCCGCTCCTCGTCATCCACTTATAATTCTTCCCGAGCGCCTCCATCCGTCGTTTCGCCGCCGCCGTCTGATGAAACGTATTCCACGCGTAAAACGCCAAGCCCGCCGCGCCGACGAGCAACAGCACCACCAGCAGCACCCTTCGCAATCGATCGCGTTTCATCTTCGCCCTGCGGCTTCGAAACCACGCGTTCACCGCTTGTTCCGTCGTACCGATCTGTTTCGCCAGCCTCCGTCGCGTCGCCGCGTCGGGTCGTCGTTCGAGTTCGAAGACGCCGCGCAGAATCTCCGCGCCGGCGTCGCTCACCCCCGTTTGCCGCGCCTTCGCCTCATCCAGCGCGCGCGCCATCGTTCGTCGCCGAAGCGTCGACGCGCTCGAGGACGACACCGTCGACGCGCCGGTCTCGCTCGACGTCGCGCTCGAGCGAGCGACGCGCGCGTCGTCACCGAAACTCTCCCGTCGCGACATCGCGGTCGCGCGCGCGATCGCTCGCTCGCTCGCGCGCGCGCGCGAGTCGCTCGAACGACGCGTCGCGCGTCTCCGTCGCTCGTCGCGCGCCGATCGCGATCGCGCGCGTCCCGGGCGACGACGTGTGGCGTCGCGTCGCGCGCGGCCGCGCGTCCATCTTCGCCGCCCGCCGCACTGCGCGTCGCGCGAAAGCGCTCGATCGCGACGCGCGCGCGCGGAATCGCGAGACGAACGCCTCGCGCGCCCGCTCGACGCCGCGATCGATCGCGTCGACCGTCGCGACGCGCGAGAGCGACGGAATCGTGACGATGCGCGCCGACGCCTCGATCGCGGCGTCGCGACGATTCTTCGTCGTCGCGTTCGCGCTCGCGTGCGCGCTCGCGCGCGTCGCGCGCGCGCGCGCGTACGGCTACGATCCGTGCGCGTCGTCCGGCGAGCGCGGGATCGAGATCGCGGGCGCGGTGACGATCGGGTTGGCGTTTTGGCCCGGCGGCGCGCTCGAGCGCTGGGACGGGTATCACCCGTGCGCGCAGAGGGCGCAGCTCGCGGCGCTGGGCGTCGGAACGACGTCGTTCGTGATAAACAGCGCGGAGCTGACGGCGCTGCGAGGCACGCGGGCGGACGAGGATGGGCTGTACGCGACGAACGCGAGCGCGACGATGATGTCCGTCGTCGCGTACACGGCGACGCGGGTGAGCGCGCCGAGAGCGGTGCGGTTGGAGGCGGCGGAGCCGACGAACGCGAACGGACGAAGCGGTCGGGTGAACGCGCTGACGCTGTTAGTGACATTAGACGGTGGGGACGTGAAGTATTTGCGTTGGCACGACGGCGGGTGCGGAGCGTGCGGCGGCGTCGGGGACGCGCGGTGCTTGTCCGTGGGCGACGGCGACGTCGCGTGCTCGGCGTCGTTGGCGGGATGCGATGGCACGTGCTCGGGCTCGGCGTGCGACGTGGATTTAGCCACCGCAGATGCGTTGCGGTGTCAGCTCACGGTGACGGTGGCGACGAGCGGGACGGATAAAAACGACGAAGTCTTCGTCTTGGGTAGCCAGCTCGAGCGGCTTTCAATGTACGCGAGCTCGGGGGCGTACGCGAGCGCCTCGGCGCAGTCCACGGCGGCGGTGACGGGAGTGACGGGATTCCTCGGTTGAGCGTTTTGAGCGTTTGTTCGCGAAAATCTAACGCGTCTTGTTACACGGTTTGTTCTTTCTTCTATAACGACAGGTCGCCGGCGAGAATGTCGGCCAGTTTTTCCAAACGCTCCTCCTCCTTTAACGCCAACGCGTCGTCGTACAACGCGGCTATGCGCGCCTGCACCACGCCCTCGCCCATCGCGCTCGGCGACTCGGCCGCGTCGTCGCCGAGCAGCCCGTTTGCCACCGCCAGCGCCTCGACGTCCTCGCGCGTCCTCGTCGTCGTCGTCGCCCGCATCTCTCTCCCCAAATCACTCTCTTCCCCTAAACTCTTCAGTTCCAACACGTCCCACATCGTCGCTTCCAACGCCGCTATCGTCCTTCGAACGCCGTGCGCGTCCTCGTCCTTCGCCGCGTCCCTCGTCAGCGCCTCGTCCGCCGCCGCGTCGTCCAACCGCACCTCCACCACCTCAAACATCCGATCCAGCGCCCACGCCCGCACGTCTTCGGGCACGCCCGTCTCGCGCGCCTCGCTCACGTCGTACGCCACGATCCGCGCGTCGACGCCCTCGAACGCTTCCGTCGCGTCCTCGTCGTCTCGCGCGTCCCGCTCGAGCGCGTCCCGCCCGCGCGCGAACTCCTCCGCGCTCCCGCACGCCAGCACCACCGCGCGCGCGCGTCCACGACGCGCGCGCGACGCACTCTCGCGTTTCTCGCCCGCCGTCGCGTCGTCGACGACGCGCGCGCGCACGTCGGCGACGTAATACTTCGTGTCCAGCGTCCAGCGTCCGTCGTCGTCGTCGTCGTCGTCGTCGTCGTCGTCGCGCGCGCTGAGCGTCGCGCGCACGGCGTCGACGTACGCCATCGCGCGCGCGCCGTACACGTCGCACGCGTTGGCGCGCATGCTCGCGCGCGACGCGTCGGCGCGCGTCGCTGTGCCGCACTGCGGGACGCGCATGTTCGAGCGCGGCGCGCTCGCGCGGCTCGGACGACGCGCGGTCGAGCGCGCGCGCGCGCCGGCGCTCCGTCCAGAGCGCGGCGCGGCCGGCGCGGCGC
>VMHT01111069.1_pt1 | contig 25075 bp, 40 predicted proteins | sample 4693611 | NCBI WGS metagenome assembly VMHT01 (sample SAMN12280063, study PRJNA550983) | marine metagenome | isolation source: seawater sampled from same location over 5 years 0.02-0.2 micron viral filtrate | place: USA: collected off the coast of southern California halfway between the port... ...
CAGCAGCCATTGGAATCAAAGCAGCGGCGGCACCTCACAAGCCGCCATGGCAGCAGATACAGATGTTGGCATCCTTGATGAAACACTGATTGAGATGGGCGTCACCTGGCGTTTCAAGCAGAACCACGGCCTGACATATGATGAGGATTTCAGGCAGTACCAGCTTGAATTGCGGCAGGCCATCAGCCGCGCAGGCGGTGCGCCGGTCATCAGTCTGGATGATGCCAGACGCCTGCTGGTCAGCCCATACAGCTACAATCTGCCTGACAGCGGATACGGGGCCGTCTGATGCTGCAAGCGCTGCCAACTTCCAGAGGCTACCGCGTCAAGGCGGTCAGCGTGCCAGCCCCTGTGGGTGGTCTGAACAGCCGTGACAGCATTGATGCAATGGCACCGACTGACGCACTGATCATGTCCAACTTTTTCCCGACTGTGGAGAAAGTCACCCTGCGCGACGGCTACACCAGTTTTTGCACAGGGATTGGCACAGGCAATGTTGAAACACTGGTGGAACACAATGCTGGCGCAAACCGGCAGCTTTTGGCAATCGGCAGCAACGGCACGCTGTACCAGATTGACAGCGGGACAGCCGTCAGCAAGAAAACCGGCCTTGCCAACGGCAGGGCAGAAAGCATTGAGTTCAACAACCACACCATCTTTGTGCCGTCAGGGGCGAACGTGCCTTTTAGCTGGGACGGGTCAAGCGCCAGCGATTTGTCGATCACGCTGTCTGATAGCGTCAACGCAAACACGCTGACCGGCGTACACGCGCACAAAAACCGCGTCTATTACTGGACTGGCGACAGCCAGAACTTTTACCACAGCGCCACCGTTGACACCTTTCAGGGCAACTTTACCAAGTTCCCTGTCGGCTTGGTCGGCACATTTGGCGGCAACATCATTATGATAAACACGCTCACCATTGATGGCGGTGAGGGCGTTGATGACCTTCTGTGCATCATAATGACCAGCGGCGAGGTGCTGCTATATTCAGGTTCTAACCCTGCCAGTGATTTCAGCTTGGTTGGTACGTTTCGGATTGCAGAGCCGATCAATGAAAAACGCGCCATTGCCAAGCTGGGCGGCGATGTCATCGTGATGACCAAAGAGGGCTATTTGCCTTTGAGCCAGGTCGTGCGCCAGGACATTGTGGGCAACAAGGCAGCAGCCATTTCAGAGAAGATCCGCGGCACCGTCATCAGTCAGGTCAAGGCCACCGGCACATCAACCGGCTGGCAAGTCTTTGTTAGCCCTGACGGTGACAAGGTCTATTTCAACTACCCAACTGGTGAGCCTGACCCTTTCAACCAGCATGTGTTCAACCCGATTATCAGGGCGTGGTGCATTTTTGAAAATTTGCCAGCCCATGTCTGGGGCCAGTTCAATGGCGATACGTTTTTTGGCAGCGCATCCGGCGTTGTATTCAAGGTGACTGGTGATGCTGATAATGGCGAAAACATTGTTGGTGATCTGGCTACGGCCTACAATTATTTCGGCGACAGAGGCGGTGTGAAGCGCTTCAGTAGCGTGCAGCCCATGCTTGAGGGTGAAACAGACGTTGTGTTCAGTTTCGGCGTAGGCGTTGATCAGTCACCCGTTGCGGCGATTGATGTCTCGCCTGTGACCTTTCAATCAAATCTGGCAGCGTGGGATACCGCCACCTATGATGACTTTTTCTATGCTGACACGGCTGGCGCTGGCGTTACCAAGCGGCGCAAGGCGGTCAACCGGCTAGGCTACTCCAGTGCATTGCGGATCAAGGTTGCAACCAGCACGCAGACAATCTCGTTCATCAGCGCTCACTATACATTCGCACCAGGAGGGCCACTCTAATGGCATTCAGCGGCGGTACGTTTTCACGCACATTTGACTGCACGACAGATCGTGACAATGGCGTCAAAATCCTTGCATCCAAGTTCGACACAGAACTAGACGGGTTCGCAACGGGCCTGTCCACTTGCATACTTAAAGACGGCACACAGACATGCACTGCTGCAATCCCGTTTGCAGAAGGTCTGACTGTGCCTGACAACAAGACCATCGTTCTTGGCACAAATAGTGACATCACCATTCAGTATGATGAAAGCACAAACGACAGCCTTGAGATTGCAGCCAATGTAGAGGGCGCGGCACTTGGCATCGTGCTGAAGGCTGACCAGGGCGACGACAATGCAGACCAGCACAAGCTGAACATCGCTGACGGCGGCGTGCTGACGCTTGGAAGCAAGATCAGCGGCAGCTTTGTCAGCTACCTCACCCACACGCCAAATAGCACTGTCGCCAGCAGCACAACGGCTGTTGCAGGCAATCTGACTGTCGGCGGTGATCTGACGCTAGGATCTGGCGCTGTCATCAGCGAGGCTGAGTTAGAGGCGATTGACGGCGTTACAGCAGGCACGGTAGCAGCATCCAAGGCTGTAATCGTTGACAGCAACAAGGACATTGCCAGTTTCCGCAACGTGACTCTGACCGGCGAGTTGGACGCTGGGTCACTGGACATTAGCGGCGATGCCGACATTGACGGCACGCTCGAAGCCGATGCCATGACGCTGAACGGCACAGCCATCACAGCCACAGCCACGTTGGACACAGGCATATCTAACAACAATGTTCCAAAATTCACCAGCGGCGTGACTGATGATGATTTCCTGCGTGTGGCTGGCACGGCTATTGAAGGACGGTCTGCATCAGAAGTGTTGTCGGATATCGGTGCCACTACAGCCAATGAGGCGGCCAACGAGGCCACCGCGTTAGCGATAGCCTTGGGCTAAAGGAGAAAACGAATGGCTAACACATTCAAAGTGGTGTCACATGATGTGATGCCAGCCAGTTCTGGCACGCCTGAAGACCTTTACACCACGCCTGGCAGCACCACCACCATCGTGCTGGGCATGGTGCTTGCCAACGTACACACGAGCCAGGTGACGGCCAGTGTGAAGCTGGTCAGCGACACATCTGGCGGCGGCAGGGCTGCGACAAATACCACAACGTTTTTGTTGAAAGACGCACCCATTCCTGTGGGGTCCAGTTTGGAATTTCTAAGTGGCAACAAGGTCGTGCTTGAGACAACCGACAAAATCCAGATTGATTGCTCAGTTGCCGACAAAGTCAGCGTGTCGATGACGATTATGGAGATCACCTAATGGCTTACATCGGTGTTGACCCAAATCGGCTTGTCAGCCTGATACTGTACGAATACACAGCCACCTCTGGGCAGACCACGTTCAGCGGCTCTGACGACAACAGCGCCACCTTGTCATATACGGCAGACAACCTGCAAGTGGTAATGAACGGTATTGTTCTCGACCCGTCTGACTTTACAGCCACCAACGGCACCAGCGTCGTGCTGGCCACTGGCGCAGCGACTGGCAGTCTTGTGAACATCTATGCCTTCAAGAGCTTCACTGTGGCTGACACTGTGTCTGCGTCGTCAGGCGGTACGTTCAGCGGAAATGTGACTGTCAATGCGTTGCTTAACGTGGACAACATCCGCATCGACGGCAACACCATCAGCAGCACCAACACGAATGGCGACATCACCCTCGACCCGGATGGGACAGGCGACACGATTGTTGCGTCGGGCAACGTGGGCATCGGGACGACTTCGCCAACATTCGGTAGCGGTTCTGGTTTGGAGATTGAAAGAGCAGGCATTTCAACCATAAGGCTAGATGACTCAACTGACAGCACAGCCATTGAAATAAAAGCAGCAGTGGGTGCTGTGGCAATTGATGGCAGAACGAATCATCCTATGCTTTTTGCGACAAATGGCACAGAACGTATGCGTATCGAAAGCAATGGTAACTGGAAATATTCTGGCATTGCTAGTGGTGCGGGAACCTATCCTTTGAAATGGAACGCCTCTACTGGTGCCATAACATTTGACACATCTGCAAGACAGGTGAAAGACAATATTGTTGATTGTTCTTATGGCCTATCAGAAATTTTGCAGTTACAGCCAAGACAATACAATCGCAATGATGACGGCGATAAGTTAGAGATTGGCTTTGTTGCTGATGAAGTTTCTAGCGTTATGCCAGAGTTCGTCCCGCTCGTCGCAGAAAGTGTATTTAGTGGCGATGAGGCCGACACAGCTTTGGTTGCTGGTGGCGTTAATTATGAAAAACTTGTGGCTGTGTTGACTAAAGCAATTCAAGAGCAAAATGCGACAATTACCGACCTTGAGGCCCGACTGACCGCACTGGAGAACGCATCATGAGCAGAGCAAGAGATTTCGCGGACCTCGCCGGTTCGGCTGATGCTGGTGGCATTACCGGCAAGAATCTTGTCATTGGGGGATGTATGCGCGTGGCGCAGCGGGGTACGAGTGTCACTGGCATAACATCTGGTGGATACCGCACCTGTGACCGTTTTATGTTTTCACCTTTCGGCCCAGCGGGAACGTGGACAGTTACTCAGTCAACAGATGCACCAGACGGCTTTAGCAACTCTTTCAGAATTGACTGCACCACAGCAGATGCTTCTCTTGGCGCAAGTGATTTTGTAATCGTGGAGACAAAGATTGAGGCGCAGAACGTACAGCATTTGAGGTACGGCGACTCCTCCGCAAAGACTGTTACCGCTTCTTTTTACGTTAAGTCTAACAAGACAGGCACATACGTTCTTGAGTTACGCCAGCCCGATTCTGGTCGCTTATATAGCAAGACTTATACGATTGATGCGGCAAATACTTGGGAATACAAGACCCTCACTTTTCCCGGTGACGTAAGCGGCACAATCAATAACGATAACGGTCAGGGTCTGAATATGAATTTTTGGTGTGCTGCTGGCTCTACCTTTTCATCTGGTTCAATCGGAACAAGCTGGCACACTACCAACGCAAACCGTGCGGCTGGTGTGGTCAACCTTGCCGACAGCACCAGCAACGAATGGTACATCACCGGCGTCCAGCTTGAGGTTGGCGAACAGGCCACGCCGTTCGAGCATGAACCCTATTCGGTCACGCTTCAGAAAGCACAGAGGTACTGCCAAGTGCGGTCTAGTGAGGGCGTTAATTATGGAGTCTTTGCTGGTGGTGGTCTGGTGGATAGTAATGTTTCGTATTTCACTATTCCTCACATTACAACAATGAGGGCAGCGCCGTCTAACAGCATCACCGGAACTTTTAGGGTAGATACTGGCAACAACACCCACACCTCTTTCACGTTTGACAGGCAAACCACGCATAGCTTACGTGCGATTGTAGCAACATCTTCTATAACGAGTAGTGTTGGGCAGTTACAGGCAGACGGCACAAACACCTCTACGATTATTTCCGATGCGGAGTTGTAATTATGGGTGAATTAAATATCACGTCAGCTAAATACATCGCAGATGCAGATACGTCTGAAAACGCATCAATAGAGATTGTTGTAGCTGGAGATAAGATATGGGTGCCGCTGGCCCCCGGCAACCGCCACTACGACGAAATCATGCGACAGCAGTCGGAAGGACTGCTGACCATTCAGGATGCTGACTGATGAGCAAGCCCACAGCCGCATCTGTACAGGCCCAGATAGATACACATGAGGCAGTGTGCGCTGAGCGGTGGAAAGAAACCATCCTGCGGATCAAGCGCATCGAACACATCATGATTGGCACTGCTGGCACAACCATTGTCCTGCTTGTAGGCGTTTTGCTGGGGCAGTGATCCACGCTTTTCTGCTGTTCGTGTTTCTGGACGGCAGGCTGGTTTCAAACGATCTGTATTTCAGAAATCTTGATGAGTGTCTTTTTTTCTCTGTGCGTATAAGCCGCCAGGGAAAGAACCTGACATCGTACTGCCTGCCCAAATATGTCAATCCAGAACAAGTGAGGGTGTACTAATGGACCCAGTCACGATTGCTGCTGGCGCTGCTACTGCTTATTCAGCCGTCCGCAAAGCTATCATGGCGGGTCAGGAACTTGAGCAAATGATCGGCAGCGTGTCGAAGTGGGTTTCTTGTGTCAGTGACCTTGACCAGCTTGAGCGCGAGGCCAAGAACCCGCCGATTTTCAAAAAGCTTTTTGGTGGACAGTCGGTTGAAGCAGAAGCCATTCAAGTGTTCGCGGCCAAGCGCAAAGCGGAAAGCGACAGACGCGAGTTGTTAAATTACATCGGGCTGACCTTGGGCAAGTCTGCTGTTGACGATTTGATTCGGCTTGAGGGACGCATACGGAAGAAACGGCAGGAAACGCTATACGCGCAGCGTGAAAGCCGTCGCAAGTTCATTGAGATCGTTGCCTGGACAATCACAATCGGCGCTGGCTTGGCTGTTCTGACAGCCTTTGTTCTGCTGCTCAAGGCGCACACAGCGCAGGCAGCAAACGACCTGACGGTCTGCCGCTTGGTCAAGTGTATGAAGATCGACAAGGACACCACAGCGTGCGTCTATAGGGGCGCTCACAACACACAAGAAACCATGATGTTCTCGCCGCGTGAGTTCCGGCCACGCGAATACCTGTGCCAGTGGGACATTGACCAGCCGCCACCGCCTGACATTTACGAGACGTTAAAAGGCATCAGGGACAGCCAAAATTGAACCGCATCATTTTTGGCGCAGACGACTATCTAAAATCATGGGCAGCAAAGCGCATTGGCATCAACCAGTTTGGGCCAAGCGTGGCGATTGGTGTGCAGCGTGACGATCAGATCATTTGCGCCGCCATTTACCATGACTTGAGAGAAGGGCAGATCGAGGCGTCTATAGCTGCTTCCTCCCGGCGCTGGGCGTCCCGATCTGTCCTGCATACATTGTTCGCCTATCCGTTCAAACAAGTCGGGGCGCACCGGCTGCTAGTGCAGTGCAGCGAGGCCAACGCCAAGGCAATGAAGATGAACAGGCAGCTAGGCTTTACGCAAGAGGGCAGGCTGCGGCATCTGCATGGGCCAGATGATGGCATTCTGTGGGGCATGTTGAGGGATGAATGTAAATGGATAAAGGGTCAAAGTAATGGGCAAGTCAGCGCCTTCACCACCACCAGTTCCTGATCCAAACGAACTGATCAACGCTCAAAGCAATGCAAATCGCATCACTCAGTTTACGCCGTATGGCAATCTGCTGTTCGGATCTGTGGGCGATCAGGGGCAGTTTGTTCAGGGTCCAGTGCCGGACGATGGACAAGCGGCAGCGTTCACCCAAGAAACACCGTTTCAGGCACAGTTGCGTGCGGCGACTGAAGGCACCGGCCTGGGGCTGGGCAATCTGGCATTCAACCGTGTGACAGGCCGACAAGTCATCGGCCAGAACCCTGATGGCTCACCGATTTTTGCTGACGACCCTGATTTCCAGAACCCGCTCAGAACGGCCCCGACATTGGCTGGCGTGCAGCAGGCGCAAGACATTGACCCGACTACCGGCCTGCCTGCGTTCCAAAGCCAGATCAGCACGACCACGCCAATGCCTACAAGCATTGACACTGCCGGTTTGACAGCCCTACAGAGCGATCCAGTGGCGTTTCGCAGCAACATTGAGCAAACACTGTTCAATCGGCAGCTAGGGCTGTTGCAGCCAGAGTTTACCCAGCAGCGTGAGGCGCTTGAACAGAACCTCGCAGATCGTGGCATTCCCATAACATCACAAGGCTACAATGACGCTGTGAACCGTCTTGAGACACAGCAAGGCGAACAGCTAGGGCGTCTGGCACAGCAGGCGACACTGGCGGCAGGGCAGGAATCTGACCGGCTGGTCAACCAGGCACGTAACATCAGAGCGCAGCAGTTTGGTGAGCGTGCGGCCAGCGGTGAGTTTGGACTGGCGGCGCAGGGCCAAGGCTTTAGTCAAGCGGCTGCTAACACGCAGCTTGCCAACGCGGCACGCCAAGACACTGTGGCCAATCAACTGCTGTCAAACCAGATCGCTAATCAAGCACGCAGTCGCCAAATTGCAGAGCGCAATGCGCTGCGCGGTCAAAACTTCAACGAACTGGCAGCACTGCTGGGTGGCCCACAAATCCAACAAGGCAGCTTCTTTGCACCTGGCGGCGTCGATACGCAGGGTGCGTTGGGCGCACAGATGGCGGCGCAGCAGAACGCCTATTCACAGGCGATGCAAAATCGTTCAGCAAATCTTGGCGGACTTTTCGGATTGGCTGGCAATCTTGGCGCAGCTTACTTGTTGAGGTAGACGATGGCACACACACCATTCCACGGTCTGATGCAACCAGGCCAACGCCCGTCAATGCAGTTTCAGCAGCTTAATCAGGCGTATCAGTCCGATCCGCGGCGCATCCTTGGCCAAGCGCTGATGGGGCAGGGTGCAAGTTCTGCGCCTGTTAGGACGCCCTTACAAGGGCTTGGCAGGCTGTCTAGCGCACTGGTGGGCGCATACCTACAGCGCAAGGCTGGTGATGCACAAGTCGAGCGTGAGACTGAAATGACAAATCAGATCATGGGAATGCTGGGGCCGAATGTGGCTCCAGGTGTTCGCGCTGCTGTTGCTGCCAATCCATCAGCGGCTATGCCAGCATTACTGACCGCACAGTTCGCGCCAACAACCACCTCACAAATAACAAACCTAGGCGACTTTTCAGCGGTTGAAACAACCACGACTAATCCATTGACGGGAGCCACCAGCAGTTCACTTGGCAACCCCGTGCAGCGCCGTGCGCCAGCAAAGCCGGATGTGTTTAATTTTGTGAATCCGAATGACCCGTCAGACGTACAATCAATTTTAAGCACTGACCCGCAATTTGCCGCAAAAACACAAACCTTGATTGATGCCGGTTATGTGGAGCGACAAGGCGGTGGCACGTCCGTTTCAGTCAACCCAACCATTGCGATGGGCAACGAACAGCAATCAGAGTTCATGAAAGCCGCTGCAACGTCAGCAGCCAAACGAATAGAGGACTTGAGTAAACAAGTGCAAAGCGAGTCTGATTTGATCACAAGGCTAAATATTGCCGATCAATTGCTTGAGATTGGCACCGAAACAGGGCCAATTACCAATATAACGATGCCCATCAGAAACCTTGGAAAGGAATTTGGATTTTTAAACGATGAGCAAATCCGCGATTTAAACAACCAACAAGTTTTGACAGCGGCGTTCAACTTTATAATTCCACGCATGAGAGTGGTCGGATCGGGGGCAACATCCGACTTTGAAGCCCGATTGTTTTCAAGTGCCACTGCTAATATGAGCAACACGCCAGAGGCAAACAAAGCCTTGGTGAAATCAATGCAAGCACTTGTACAGCGTCGAGCAGATATTTTGAAAGCGATGGAAAAATTCGCCAAGAAAAATAACAGTTTGATTGGATTTGCAGAATTTGCAGATGAGAACGTGCCGCCAGCCTTACAAGCGTACATGACGGACGGAGAGTATGACGCGGCTGTTGAAAACGGTGAATTGAAAAACGGGGATTTATATTTCAACGGCATCACCGGCACATTTGAAATTTATGAGGGGGATGCCTAATGCCTTTACCGCGAGAGTCAAAAACAGCGCCTGTTGGGGAACGCACAACCGGCGATGTTGCAATGGATTTTGGGCGTGCTGCCGCACAAGGTGTTTCGTTTGGATTTGCGGATGAGATAGAGGCGGCTGTAAGGGCGGCTTTTGACAGCGGCAAAACATATGCAGAAGTGGTGAAGGATGTCAGAGGCCAAATTGACAGCTTTCGACAACGCAACCCAGCCGCTGCCTATGGCACAGAGATAGCTGGTGCAATACTGCCAACTATAGTCGCACAGTTTATTCCTGGGGTAGGTCAAGCTGCAACGGCTGGCAGAGCAACGCAACTAATGCGTTCCGCTGGCATGGGAGCCGGTAGTCAAAGGGTTGCCAGAGTTGCAGGCACAAGTGGCGCACAAAGCGCGATCTATGGCGCAGGGGCGGCTGAAGGCGGTATTGCAGAGCGTTTACCTAGTGCAGCAGCATCAGGCGCAATTGGCGCTGTTGCAGGCCCAGTGGTGGACAAGGTAGCGCCAGCGATCACGGCAGGGGCGGCTGATCTAATAAAAAAAGGTGTAGCGCTTACACCTGGGCAGGCTGTTGGCGGCTCAAGCCTGCTTGGCACGGCATTGCAACGTGCAGAAGAACGTGCGGCTGACACTGTGCCACTTTTGGGTGACGCAATTAGGGGCGCATTTGACCGCGCAACGGCTGGCTTCAATCGCGCTGCGGTTACGGAAGCGCTTGCGCCACTTCAAACAAAAGTGCCAAAAAATCTTGAAGGCAAAGAACTAATTGGCTACGGCCAGCGGCTGATAAGCAACGCTTACAACGCTACCTTGAGCAAAATGAAAATAGAAAATGTAATGCCTCTTGCATCAGAAATGGACACCATAACTAAAGATTTATCAGACGACATTGCAAAAGACGTTCAAGGCCGCGTTTCCCGCTACATTACCAAAAAATTTAAAAACGGCGGTATGTCTGGGCAAGATATCAAAAAAGCCCAAACACTTTTGCGTAAAGATATTTTGCGTTTGCGCCGTGAGGGCAGTGAAATTGGAGCGCGTAAAGCTGATGCGCTCGAAGATATTCGCAACGTATTCAGTGCAGAGTTGCAAAAAGCAAACCCGGTTCAAGGCCCAAAACTAAACCAAATTGATAAAGCCTATGGTCAGTTTGAGATTGTGCGAAACGCAGAACTGCGCCGCAAAACCAGTGAAGGGTTTTTACCCGGTGATTTGCTGCAATCGGTGGCAAAAGGCGATGTCACAAAGAGGCAGTCAAAATTTACTGCTGGGGAAGCCCGGATGCAAAACCTTGCGCGTGAGGCTCAACAAGTAATGGGCAACAAGACGCCAGACAGCGGCACAGCGGCAAGATTGATGTCACCCACTGGTATGGGTGTAGCGTCAGCGGGCGGTGGTGCTTTATCACAAGCAGATCCTATAACCATAGGGGCGACTTTAGCCTCGCCAGCGGCATACTCCACATTTGGCGTGCCAATCGCCAGAAACGTTGTGGCTGGATCAGGTCGTGCCTTGAGGGCAGCGGTGCCGGTAGCAGCGGCAAACACGACAGAGCTTAGTCGTCAGGCTTTAGCTGATCTTTTGCGGCGATAAGTGGCCCAGAAAAAGCTGGAGAGGTCGAGCGAGTTTGAGCGCTACGATCTCGACAATGACGGCGTGGTCACTGACGCAGAAATTGAACGCGCCCGTGAAATCCGTGAGACAGAAGACAAGAGCCGCAAGCACCTGGCACAGCTACGCCTAGCACGCTACGCGCTCATAGGCATGGGCGTTTATACAGTCCTGCTGTTTATGCCGTTCATACCAGACGCACGCATCAAACTACTAAGTGAGGTCAGCCCACTGCTCTACATCAGCTTGTCTGGTGTGGTGGGTGCCTACATGGGCTTCACGCAAATGGGGGATAAGAAATGATCCAAGCATTGATAGGGCCGGTCACCGGCTTGCTGGATAAGTTCATTGAGGACAAAGACCAGAAAGCGAAGCTGGCGCATGAAGTCGCCACGATGGCACAGAACCACGCTCAAGAGTTGGCCAAGGGCCAGCTTGAAATCAACAAGGCTGAAGCACAGCACCGCAGCATCTTTGTCGCTGGCTGGCGTCCTTTCGTGGGCTGGACATGCGGCATTGCCTTGGCTTGGCATTTCGTGCTGGCACCCCTGACCATGTTTGTGTGCGCCTACATCGGCGTCACGATCCCGGATCTGCCCACCTTTGATATGTCGTCATTGCTTACCGTTCTAATGGGCATGCTGGGCCTTGGTGGACTACGCACGTTTGAAAAGGCCAAGGGCATCGCGAAATGAACAAAGATAAACTGCGCGAAGAACTTGCAGAAGATGAAGGGTGCAAGTTTGAAATCTATCTTGACCACCTTGGTTTGCCTACATTTGGCATTGGCCATTTAGTCAAAGAAGACGACCCAGAACATGGCCAGCCGGTTGGCACACCTGTTGAAGATGAGCGAGTGCGTCAGGTTTTTGCCCTTGACCTTGCTGTCACCATTGAAGACTGCCGCGCATTGTATGACAACTTTGATGAACTGCCAGAGGACTGCCAATTGATCATCGCAAATATGATGTTCAACATGGGTCGGCCACGCCTTTCAAAATTTGTTGGCATGAAGCGCGAGGTTGATGCACGCCGGTTTGACGCAGCGGCTGACGAGATGGTCGATTCGCGTTGGCATGATCAGGTGCCAAATCGGGCGAAAAGGTTGGTCAAGCGCATGAGGGCATTGGCGCATGGCTAGGGCAGCGCCGTCAAAGGGCAAGGCCAAGGTCAAGGTCACTGCCACCGGCAAGCGGGTCAGCTATGGCCAAGCTGGCAAGGCGAAGGGTGGTGGCCCACGGGTGCGCCCTGGCACATCGAAGGGCGACAGCTACTGCGCCCGATCAGCCGGTCAGATGAAGAAACATCCGAAAGCAGCAAAGAATCCTAATAGCCCGTTGAGGCTATCGCGCAAGCGCTGGAAATGCGCTGGCAAAAAATCACGCCGTTAAAAGGAGAAATGCAATGCCAAGGGGTAAAGGAACTTACGGTAGCAAGGTTGGCCGTCCGAAGAAAAAGAAGCCGATGAAAGTTGCGGCTAAGAAAAAAATAGGTGGCCGCATGGGTGGTCGAAGCCTACGCAGGGTGTAGGTCATGGCACCGCGCAAAAAATCGTCCGGTCCAAAGCCAACCAACCCCAAGCTGTACTCAAACGTAAAGGCTGCTGCCAAGCGCAAGTTTGATGTTTATCCGTCTGCTTATGCCAATGCTTGGCTGGTGCGTGAGTACAAAAAGCGAGGTGGCAAATACAGCGGGAAAAAACCGTCATGAGCCTGACCAAATGGTTCAAAGAAGACTGGGTTGATATCAGCGCACCAAAGAAGGGTGGCGGTTACAAAAAGTGTGGCCGCACCTCTTCAGAACGTGGCAAGCGTGGCTATCCCAAGTGTGTGCCAGCCGCAAAGGCAGGGCGCATGAGCAAGTCGCAGGTGCGGTCAGCGGTGCAGCGCAAGCGGTCAAAAAAGCAGGGCGTGGGTGGCAAGCCGACCAATGTGGCGACCTTTGCAAACAGGCGCAAAGCACGGGCTTAAATCCAGTCCAGTTTCAGTCCAGTTTCAGTCCAGTTTTCTGGCTACCAACCCCAGCCAGCATTTCCCAAAATGCCCCAGAAACAGCCAATTTTGTTGGTCAAAAACCGGTAAAATCGGGCCTGTCACGCCGGAGGCCGCGGGTTCGAGTCCCGTCACTCCCGCCATCCCCAAACCCAAGCATAGCTTCAAAAACAAGCCCTCGGCCAAAACCGGCTGGGGGCTGTTTTTTTGTGTCAGTCCAGTTTCAGTCCAGTTTTATTTGCAGTGCTTGTCCTTTTCCGTTAAACTGCTCTTAGTTAAACATCAAAATGGGAGCAAATTGATGAAGGATTTACCAGTTAGGTTTCGTGCCGACAACAACTGCTATTGCATCAATGCAAGCCGCGTAGGTCGAAGTGACAAGTATGGTAGTTTCGCCACAAAGGATGAGGCGTTAGCAGAAGCGGAAATGCTAAAGGCCAAGTTCCTTACGGGCATGATCGCCCAGCCCGTGAAAGTCAAAAGTTGCGCTGACGCTGCTGCCGCATTTTTAAAATCACAAACAGACCGTGTTGATGATCAGGAAATTGCATTGTCGCATTATAAAGAAATGAAACGCGGTTTGGATTTTGCGTTAGCCATTCGCATTGATGGCAAGATGTTTAGCAAGCACGCTCTGGACAAGCTGGTCACAAAAGCAAACAAAGATGGATTGGCCCGCGCTTTCAAGCGCGCAATTAAAAGCGAAAACAAAAGCAAATCGACTGCGGAAAAACGTATCAAGTCGTTAAAGGCGTTTTTGAATTATTGTCAGGCAAGAGGGTGGATTGACATCAACCCGCTGGACAAAGTGTCTTTTGGTTTATCAACAGAAATTGCAGATCGTGCGCCTAGAATACAGCCGCATGCTGTCCAGCAACTTGTGACAAAAGGCTTGGATGGTGAGACATTGACGAGCCGCGCTATGGTGCTGACAGCGTTGTCATCTGGCATCCGTCAGGGTGAACTGCGTGCGCTACCGTGGCGCTGTGTTGATTTCAAAGAAAACACAGTGCGAATCAAGCAAGCTGTAAAGACAGAAACCAGTGAACTTGGTAAGCCAAAAACGAAGCGCGGTTTCCGCACCATTCCTGTGCCAAGCGAAGCCATGCAAATATTGCGTGAACTAAAAATGCAAAGTCGCCACACAGGCGATGACGATCTGGTGTTCGCCACAGCCGCTGGTTTTCCAAAGCAGAAAAAAACACTGCGTGAATTGATTGAACGCGCATCAAAGCGCGCCGGTATTGAGCGCATGGTCTGGAGTGACATGAGACACTTTTTTGCAAGTGTTCAGTTGTCGGCCTTGGGTGAAGACTGGGCAGAGGTAGCGGGGTTAATGGGCCACAGCAATCCGTCATTCACTTACCGTCAATACGGCCATTATACCAAGAACAAGGCAAAACAAGAAAAGGCGCGGTCTGCCACTGGCAGTGCAATATTCGGATAAAAGAAAGGGGCGCTAGTGCGCCCCTCTCATCACATCCCAAATTCTTTGCGCCCAGTTCCTGGGCGGCGGCTCAATGCTCACCGCTTGGCGTCTTGCTGCCCATATACGTTTCATCCTTTTACTCTGCGCGGCACGCTTTTCAGGCGTCCATGCTGCTTTGTGTTTGTTCATCAATCCCACCTAATTTCACAATTTCAGAACGCGGTATGAACCACCGTGAACCATCTTGAATAGCCGCGATCTGGCCATCCTTGATCCAGCGCCTGACGCGCTTGCGGCTGGCCTCACTGTAGCCTTCACCGAATAGTGCATCACACGCCTCTCTGACCGTCAGTAGCGCCTGCCTAGCCATTCTTTGCAGCCTCATAGCCAGCCGGTGGCGGCGGTGCATCAGGCACACTTGTATGCGGCGGCGGTGCCGGTGGTGGGGGCGGCGGCGGTGCATACACAGGGGCAGGGACAGCAGCTTGCTGTCGCGGGGCACCGTCATTGAGCCAGAGCCGTGATCTGGCCACACGGTGAAATGTGTCACCAATCTTCACTTGTATCTCCAGACCAGGCTGCTGCTTGAAATCGTCCTTGGTGGCTTGATAATAGGCGTCCAGACGTGCCTTCAGATCAGGGTCACTGATGTTGAACCAGAAACTGATGCTTAAATTGTCGTCAATCTCGACGCCTCGCACCAACTGAATCTTGCCAGCTTTGTATTCAGGTTGTGCCATTTTGGATGTCCTTCTCTTGTTTTTTCCAGAAAGCATAAAAGCGATTGTAGTCGTCAGGCTTGTTGTTGTGCATTGCAGTCAACACAGGGTTCATTTCACCGATCCAGGCATTGAGGCCGGTCAGTGATTTAAATGATTTGATTTTGGTTTCGAGGGCTTCCAGGTCGTAAGACTTTTTGGGCGGGTCTTTCAACCCACCGTTCACCTGTCCGTCGTCATCGTCGTCAAATTCAACCTCTTGAATGCCAGCCGCTAGGCCCAGCGCTGCCATTAAAGCGTAGCGCCGTGCGTAACTGATGGCCGATCCAAGTTTCTGATTGTTGGTCATGTCATCGACAGCGATAGGGTAACGCCCGATTTTTTCATCGCCGCTGGTGTGCATGATGTACGTTTTAAGGTGCATCCCTATGCCGTCTTCATAGTCCACCAACTGGCTAAACGACAGGCCGTGTTGTGCCGCCTCTTTCACCTTGGTCATCACAGAGCCAACACTAGCGTATTGTGATCTGTTGCCGGTCTTGTCCAATTCAAGCCCCGTCTGCGCGGCCTGAAACGTCGCCAGCGCTTTCGCCAACTCACTCATTATCACCCTCTACTGATCGCGTGTTGAATAGCCCGTCATGGGCTGGGTTGTTTTTCATCCACAGCCGCGCGTAATACGGCTTGTGATGATCGTTGATCTTGAGCGCCTCACCATCTGGCCTGGCGTCAATGATGTTGATGGTGGTTTCCCACCGGATGCGTTCCATGATCATCTGTGAGCCAACGCGCTTGTGGCCCTTGGCAATCGCCTCGCGGGTGAAGCGATCCCAAAGCTGGTAGACCATCGGGTTGGCCTGGTGGAACGCCAAGAACCGTGCTTCACGCTCATTACGGGGTGCCTGCATGGCCTCAAACAGCGTGGGCTGGGCGTTCATGTCATCACCACGTCAAGCAGCACGATGAAGCACCACAGGCTGAAGACAGCAAATAATGAGCCGATGACGATGCCGCACACGCGCAAGGCTTCACGCCATGCACTGTAGGGCCGCAGTGGTCGGCCTGCTTCATCAACGTGAAGCCACAACAGGTTTCTTCTCATTTGAACCCCCATAGTTTTTTTGCCTCAGTCAAAACCTCTGGGCGCAAATCCCACGCCCACATATGTGCAAAATCTGGTTCAATCAGGCGCAGCATTTGCTCCACTGAATCGGCAGATTTCAGGATGTTTTCGCGGATCGCGCACTTGGCTGTGATGTGGTTCAGCGCAGCTTGCAGCCCCTCATTGGTCAGCCTGTCGCTGTTGTCAGCGTTGAAGACGCGGAAATTGTTGGCATTGGCATACACGATGGTCTGCATCAGGCCGGTGCCAGCCCAGTAGCCTGCGACCTGGCTTGTATGTGACCAGTCAGGCTGATTTGGCAGGCTGGCAGCACGCTTGCCAGACTTGGTGTTTGCAGCGGCGCTAGACCATTTTGTTTTGAGTTCGATGCGGCGCGAGAAATCTGGAAAGCCGGAGTAGGGCAGTTCTAGGCCAGACAAGTTGGTGAAAATTTCAGATTCACCTTCGATGCGGTTAAGGCCGTAGTGGGCGTGCGCTTCTTTTACGCCTTCAATGGCGTTGGTCAGCACATCGGCAAACTCTGCGCGGTTGACCGCCAGCTTGCGCTCGTCTTTGCCGTCGTCCCAGGTGCGCGGCTGGTATTCATCCAAGCGGCTCATACCCTGCCGGATCACAGCCTCAATGGTGTGGCCGTCAATCAAATGGAGGTTGGCGCAGTCCTGTACGACACGCCCTGCCAGCATGTTGGCATTGTCATCTTTATATAGGTTTACAGTAGCTTTGGCGGCGTCTGTGTCGCCTACTTGGTCGCCTTTTATGACCGCCCAGGCTTGGGACACCTTGGGACGGATCACGCACTTTTCAAATAATGTCCGGCAGATTGGACGCGATGCCGGATTGCTGTGATGGAAATAGTGCTTGTCAGCAGCCCATTTGATGGACGGTGGTAGCGACATAAAAAAACCTCAACAGAAATAGCTTCCTGCCAAGGTTTAATATTCTTTACTTATTACGTCAATATACTTTTATTATTTAGTACTTAAAATTACTTATCAGAACCCAACATTTTATCCCGATAGCTCGTCACATCATAGTCAACCCACTGCATTTCGCGCAGTTCTGGGCGTATTATCATTGTGACAATCGGACAGCCCCATTCGAGTTCAAGGTTTGTGTACGTGCCGAAATTGTTGCTCTCAAGTGAATATCGGTTTCTTCCAGTTTGATAAACGACACCGTAAAGCAAATGTTGGTTTGTTGTTTTCACGATGCTGTAGTGGCCAAGACATTCCTTGTCCACCACCCCGCGTTGCATCGGATCAATGTTGACGATATCAAGGTTGCCGTTCATCCAAGCTGATGGATGGTCAAGATCATCTGTCATGTTCCAGTACACGCACATGGTGTCGTGCAAATAGTAGTCGTGCATATATATCGCTTTGTCTTGATAGGGTGACATGCGCTCCATTTGACCACCTGAATGACCCATCACTAATGTTGGATTTTTTCCATTGTTTGAGTTGATTAGGTGCGGTGCAATCTTTTTTGCTTTTTCACCACACTCGTCGTCCCACGGGAAAACGCAGGCCAGCACTGGGATGGGTGGGCTGGCAAAAAATATCTGTTGCGGCGTGCAATTCAGGATTTTTGAATACTCTTCAGCGTCGGCAAGTGAAATGCCAATATCGCCAGATTTATGGCGTGACAAGGTGGCAGGCTGGATGCCTTTGAGTTCAGCGACCATGTTATTCTTCAGGCCGCTGCGCCTGATCATCTTGTCCAAGTTGTTTGGTGCCACTGGCCCACAGTCCATTGCTGAATAACTGTTCATGATATCACCTTGTCGCTTTCAGTCAAACACCTGATACAGGTAAGCCTATTGTCTTAATAGGTCAAGTCATATAACGTCAGTACAAATATTTGGTACGGATGGCGTTATGCAATTGAACGAATATCGTGAGAGTAAGGGCTGGTCTTACAGCGAGTTGGCAAGGCTTGTGGGGGCTGCACACGCGACTGTTGTGCGCCGCTGGTGCCTGCCTGTGGGCCATGATCAGCGCTTGATACCGAAGGCCAGCAACATGCGTAAGATCGTGCAGCTAAGTGCTGGCGAGGTGACGCCCAACGACTTCTATCAAGATGACTGAGGATGAACTGCAAACATATGTGGTTCATTGGCTTCAGGTGGCCCTGCCGCTGGGCAGTATGTTCCATCACAGCCCGAATGAGGGCAAGCGCCACGTTAGCTACAAGATGCGCCTGAAGAAGCTGGGCATGCAGGCTGGCTGGCCTGATCTGGAAATCTTTGTGCCTCAACACGGTTGGAAAGACCCGACGCACCAAGGCCCGATCATGATTGAGTTGAAGCGCCCCAAGGGTGGCAGCTTGTCAGCCAATCAGAAGGACATCCAGGAACGACTGAAGTGTTGCGGCGTCTATTGCGTCACAGCAAAGCGCCTGGGGCATGTAGAGGCGTATCTGAAGCCGTTGCTCAATCTGCGTGGCACCGGCCAGGCTGATGTGATCCGGCAGATGTGTGAGGCCGAAGGTGGCTAGGGGCTTCAGTGAGATACCGCCGCGGCTAGTTCGCATTTGCAGGGTGCCTGGCCTTTGGGAAGAACTGCCAGAGTGTGGCCATTGCGAGGGGCAGGGCGAGTGTGAGGTTGAATATGCGGTGCCAGACTATCGCACTGGCAGCGGGTTCATAGACACGCGCCATGGCGAATGTCCGGTGTGCCATGGCCAGGGATATGTCGAATTAACAGAGGGAGAAGAAGAATGAACGCATACAAGTATTCTATTGCCTATGTGGCTTGCATCTTAGCTGTGAATATCGGCTTTGTTTATGTGCCGCCGATGCCGCTTTTAGGTGAAATGTGGCCACCGATGTCGCTATTGGTTGGCCTGATTTTCGTACTGAGGGACTTCAGCCAGCGTGAAATAGGCCATCGAGTGTTCGGGGCAATGCTGATCGGCGCATTGTTGAGCTACTACTTAGCAGATCCGTTTGTGGCGGTCGCATCGGTAGTTGCCTTCTTAATTAGCGAGACTGCTGACTGGCTGGTTTACACCTGGTCAAAACGGCCTTTGCACCAGCGCATTGTGATCTCGTCGGCGGTTGGCACCCCGCTTGATAGCGCTGTCTTCCTTGCAATGATTGGCTACTTCAGCATTGGTGGCGTCGTGCTGATGACGCTTAGCAAAATGGTCGGTGCTTTTGTTGTGATGTACTTGCTACAGAGGCGCAAGCATGAAGCACACATATAAACTCAGCTTCATTTCTGCTTGCCCGATTGATGGTGAGGAAATTCATTACAAGCTCACCTTAAAAACAGACAATACGACGATGGCAGAGGACATCGTGGATTGTGCGTTCAACAAGGGTGAGCCTGCTTTGCAAGAACATCTGGCAGAACAGTTTGCCTTAAAATTTCCGCAAGCATCAGGTCGTCTCAAAGGCATCCATAAAGCAATCACCATTGAGTCGTCTTGGAAGGCAAGTCAGTGATTCACTATCACGGCACGCCGCTGACGCCACGCAGGGAGCTTCTAGCTATGGCCGGAAAGCATTTCTGCGTGTCGTTTGCGCGGCCAGACGATGCAGACATCTGCTTGCAGATTGGTCAGAGCGTCATGTGGGATAACGGGGCGTTCACCAGTTTTAAGCAAGGGCTGATGTTTGATCGCAGCGCCTATTATGCATGGCTGGAGCCGCGTCTGGGCCATCCACACTGGGCTGTAATTCCTGATGTCATTGACGGGCCTGTTGAGCAGCAAAAAGCGCTGCTTGCTGAATGGCCCTATCCTAACCAGCTGGCAGCGCCTGTGTGGCACATGGGGCTGCCAATTGATTATTTGCTTTTTCTTTGTGACCGATACCCACGGGTCTGTTTTGGCAGCACAGCACAATATTGGCAGATTGAAAGTGAGGCTTGGGCTTCACGGGCTGACAAAGCATTCAACGCACTAGCACAAGCCCATCAATACATGCCGCACATTCATATGCTGCGTGGTCTTGCCCTGACAGGCAAGCGTTGGCCTTTTGCCAGTGCTGACAGCGTGAATGTCGCGAGAAACTACAAAGATCGCGGTATGGATGCAGAAGCGATGGCAAGGCGCTTAGACGGTGTGCAGACGCCTATCAAATGGTCACGCCAGCCTGAAGCGCAGGAGTTGGCGCTATGACCCGCACTGAAGCCCTGGCTGATGCAGATCGTGAGATCAGCCGCCTGATCCAAGACGGGCGCGGTCTTTTCTATATTGCAGAATTGTATGGCGTGCCTGTCAGGCGTCACAGCAGTCGCTGGTTCAGCAGCACTGATGCAGCACATCTGGCGTTGCCAGGCTATCTGCAAGGCCAGCCTGGGACGCTGACGCTGGGCTATCTGCGTGAGGCGCTGGCAGACATAGCGCAAGGCATAGCGGTGCGGGATCTGGAGCAAGCAGCATGATCGAGCAAGGTGATGGCCTGATGGCCAAGCGTGAGAAGCTGGGCCAGTGCGTGCGGTGCGCTGTAGCGATCAGCGAATCGGAGTGCAAAATCTGTGGTTTGGAGTCGGCGCGAAGCCGCCCGCGACAGCTAGCTTATGTTACTAAGCTAAGCCATGACGCTAAGCCAGAAGGCTATCCAAGACATGAATTAAAAAGTGAAAACAAAAAAGGCCATGCTTGAGAAGCATAGCCCTGCGCTAAGAGATGATTTTAACAATGGCCGAAAATCCGTCAAGCACAAAATACGAAGCTGATAAAATACAACACCTTATTAGCCGGACAGCGAAACACACAAATTTCAACTACAGGTGTGTCGCGGGCAAATTCAAGGCAAACAGGTGGGCAGTCAGGCAGGACAAGGTGTGGCGTCGATGCAGGCAAGACTGGTCTGTTGAGGCGTTCAAGGAAGCACGGCAGCGGTATTGGCGCATGAACCAGTTTCAACAGCGACAGTTCATTGAACAGATGGAGAAGGCGCATGAGCGACGTTAATGGATTGCATGATCTGTTCATCACAGCAGCCGAAACGGACAGGCGCATGCCGCCGGCCATGAGGAAGCAGAAGCTGTCGTCATGGCCAGACTATCCGCTGGACTGGCATGGCTATGGCTGGACACAGGAAGGCGAGACAATTCTGAAGCCTACAAGCAGACAGATCACAGATTATGACAGGGCCATGCAACTAACGATTCTGATGGATGAGGATGACCGCAAGCTGGTCTGGGCTGTGGCTCACAGTGCTGCCTTCAAGGCAAGAGGTGCGCCGTGGACGCGCCTTGCCAGGATGTTGCGGTTAGGGACGGATGGCAGGGTGGTCAAACGCAGATACATGGATGCGTTGGTCCGCTTGCACTACAGGGCAAGGGCGTATCGATATGAGGTGTATGCGGGGCCGTTAGGCCGCCGCCAAATGATTAGGCTTTTTCTTTTGGCTCAAATTCACCCTTGCGGTTTTCTTCTTTCCAAAGGCGCAAGCGATGGGGCAGATAGCAAGTGCCGCGTCCATCTGATCCAAGGGAACCAACCTTGATCCGATTTTTGTTCTTACCGCAGTCGATGGCGACTACGGTGCTAGGGTAACCGACCCATTGATTGGTTTGAACGATGTGAAAGTTGCCACTACGAAGGCGACGCTTCACAACATCACCATTTCCCGTGTCTATCGGCATGTTGCAGATCGTTTCGACTAAATCCCCGACTTTAAAATTGAGTTCCATTTTTACCTCCTGGTTGAATTACCTTACACATTTAATATCCTATGTTTGACTTTAAATGTCAAGTATATTGATACAGAAAATCAAAAAATATGATTTGCGTGTTGTCAACGGCACGAAATCTGGTATCGTTTCGATATGCTGGCGCAAGATATTGATGAAAGAATAGTATTTGCGGCTGATTGCTTGCCCTGTGAACTTTGCGGTGAGCCAGTTTGCCCACGTTGCAACCAGCACTATGCAACCTGTCCATGCCCAGGGCCACACAGCGAGATCAACGATGAGGAAGTATCAGCCAGCCCAGGTGGACTGGGCTGAGATAGAGCAACGCATCAAGGCTGGTGAGAGTTTCAACGCTGTGTCTAAGGATTACAGCGTGTCCAGGCAGGCCATACAGAAGCGGTGCAGTAAGGAAGGCTGGGTAGAGCATACGCCAGTGACAACCGCTGTGCGCCGCCAGTTGCGTAAGCGCAACCAGTTGCAACCAGATGTGCAACCAAGTGAGGTTGCATTGCAACCAATGGCATCCATGCAACCGCAAGCTGTGGCAGAGCCAAGCGCTGCCGTAATGGCAAGAGATGACAAGCAAGGCGCAGCACTAGAGCTGCTGCGGGATGGCGTGCCGCGGAAGCATGCAGCGCAAGGCGTGGGCGTGAGTGAAAGCACGCTACTGCGATGGATCAATGACGATGAAGGATTTGGCTCAGAGGTACGCGCAGCAGAAAGTGCTGCTGTCGCTCTCAGGGTGCGCCGGATCGGGAAAGCCGGTGAAAAGGACTGGCGTGCTGATAGCTGGTACCTGGAACGCACACAGAGGGCTGAGTTCGGCTCTGACAGCCAGAAAGGTGGCGGTGTAGCGGTCCAGATCAACATCGAACGTGGCGGCGATACAGAGGTGATTGACGTTACACCTGGCAGCTAAACTGGACTGCATCTGGACTGGGCGTGAGCCATCCATCAGCAAAGCGTTGCAGGCTCTACGTTACAGGACACAAGACCACCGGACTACTAAGCCGGTTCAGATTCTGACGGCCCCCGCGGCATGCCCCCAGGCCAGCCGTCGCGCGACGACGAAGGCGTTATGTAAACACGCCCGCTTCTACAAAATCACAGGGTTTCAGGTTGCATGGCAGAACAGCCACAAGGATTTGCGCGTCGCATGATGGCGCAGAAGTTGATGGCTGACGCGCGTGCTACGCCTAACAGCGACAGTCCGTCCTTTTTCGGGCGCATCAGGCCATCAGTGCAGGACATGGCTGATCCCACGCGGTTCAGCGACATGGCTGGCCCTGCGTACACGACTGGCGCTACGGCCAGCTTGTTTGCGCCGGGTGCTGGCGTTGTTGATATCTTTGGCGGTGCGCCTGATCCCATGCAGCCGGGTCAGATGCTGCCCAGCTTTGGTCAGAACGTCACTCAGGGCAATTATCTTGATGCTGGATTACAGGCGTTGGGTGGTGCTGGCGATGTGATGATGGCGGCTGGTGCTGTCATACCGCCTGCCTTGCCTGCTGCGACGATGCTTGGGACTGCATTAAAGGCACCACGGGCAGCTAGGGTGGCCGGTCAGGCGGCTGATGCTGCCAATACGTTGGTGGATGATTTGCCTACATTGCGTTTCGACGGCACCGACGACATTGATCTAGAGGGTAAAAACATCTTCCCGATTGTTGCTGATTTGACAGCGGCAGGCGGTAGATTTGAAGGCATAGACAGCAGCAAGTTGGATGCCCCTGAATTGCTACAGGGCGGCCCAGAATTTTCAAATCTGAAGGGCAGCAGGGATGCTGGGGTTGTATGGGCTGTGCAGGGCAAGGGTCGCGGCACTGCAAAATTGTCTAAGGATGCAGATTACGGGCTTGTAGTTGCGATGAATCCAGATTCGCATCGTTCCAATGCAACCTTTGTAAATTCTATACTGGGCAACACGCTGGCATATGTGCGTGATGGCCGGATATCACCAGAGAATTTGGCGCAGCTTGATGGGTTTGTCAGGACAGGCACAGACCAATCACAGTTGCAGAAATTGAAGGATTGGCCAGGCTTTGCAAGCCCTGACGCTGCTGACTTTATTAAATCTCTGAATTTTGAGGCTAGAAGTCGAATTTCAGATGTGGTTGGCAGTTCACGTGGCCAAGCCTTGGGTGCGCCAAACATTGACAAGATCATACGCGCAACTGGCGATCCAGCGCTTCTGGGGCTGAACAGCCGTGATGCAATTATGTTGGTGAAACTGGACAAGGAGGCTGACTTGGTACGCCTTGGTACTGAGGGGTCACTTGAACATAATTCTTATGATTTTGGCATCAAGGGTGAGCCGGTTGCCCGAATACCAGTAACCAGCGCTAGAAATATGTTCCCTGATTTCTTTGCCCAGGCAGAGGCTGAAGGCAAACAAAATGTCCGGCGTGCATTTGACTTGGCTCTGCCGGTTGAAACGCTGACAGCCGAAAAAATTGCCAATATTCGCAGCCTAGCCACGCAATCGATTGATAGCCCACGCCAAGCGGCATTAACGGCTGATGTTGTAACCGGCAACTGGAAATCGTCTAGTACGCCAAAAAATGCCGGTGGATTAAGCCCAACAGAGTTTGTTCAGGCGCTGAAAGGCAGTGATGCGTCGTCAACGCTGACAATGATGGAGTTGCCGGAGGTCCAGAAAAAATTGCGTGGCGGCAATTTTGAAGTGTTCCAGCTTGGCGATGGCGAAGTCTTTTTTGGGTTGGAAAAATCCTATAATTACGATGACGTCTATAATCTTAGCGGCAACCCGACTTATGTGAAGGTTGAGGGTGGGCCTGAACTGACAGGCGATGAAAAGGCGCTTGTCAGCGTTATAAACAATGAGGTCGGCGCAAAGGGCGTAGGCAAGGCAACAGTCCTGAAGGCCATTGAAGAGGGCGCGACAGCATTAGATGCGTTTGCAGTGCCTTCAGAGCGATTTCCTGATGGATTTTTACCAGATTTCTATGGTAGTTTTGGGTTTGAAGAAGTGGGCCGAATTGATTTCGATCCATCTTTCTACAGCCAGACGGAATTGGCTGACCTGGAGGACTATTGGCGATCTACTGGCTGGGACGAAAGTGCTGGCCCACCAAAGATTGTCATTATGAAATGGACTGGTAACGATGGCTTTCGAGCAGACGCAACTAAACGC
>VMHT01138669.1_pt1 | contig 25070 bp, 57 predicted proteins | sample 4693611 | NCBI WGS metagenome assembly VMHT01 (sample SAMN12280063, study PRJNA550983) | marine metagenome | isolation source: seawater sampled from same location over 5 years 0.02-0.2 micron viral filtrate | place: USA: collected off the coast of southern California halfway between the port... ...
GATCGAAGACTATTTCTTACAAGCTACTTTTTATTCATATGCATTCTATGAGAGAACTGGTAAGTTAATAGAGAATATAAAAATCCTTGTGTGCGTCAGAGATGGTCAAATACAGGTGTTTGAGAAAAATGTTAAGGATTACATCAAAAAACTTGACAATCGTATTAAAGAGTACTATAATCAATCCTAAAGGTGTATTATGAGTTTATTTGCAGAACATGAGTTTGAAAATTACGAAGAGTCTAAACCTAAAAAACTATCTCAAGATGATTTAGAACATGGAGCAAAACTTTACATAGATTATTTTTCAGATGTTGAGAATATAGAAAAACATTCTAAAAAAGTTAAATTAGAAAGAATGGGGATGAGGAAAAATGAGTTAGGTAACGCTATACAAGATGAGAGTCTTACTTATCAAGGTGATTTTTTTGATGATTATAATATCCATCCAAAGGATATGGTTTTTGATATTTCATGTATTCATGATGTTACTGAGAATAAAGAGAATGATAAAAGAAGTTTTAAGTATCATGTTGAGGATTTTAACAGGGGTTTAGATATCGTATCTTCGCATACTAATAAAGATAGTGTGCCAGGCAAAACTTTAAAATGGATCGTTGAAGAAAAAACTACTGGTAAAATTGTTGGATTTATTCGATTCGCATCACCTCTAATGAATTCTAAGCCAAGAAACTTGAGACTCGGTAAACCCCCAGAAATGGTTTCTTTCAACAAACACGCTATAATGGGTTTTGTTATAGTCCCAGTTCAACCGTTCGGGTATAATTATGCAGGTGGTAAACTTTTAACTCTTTTATGTTGTTCTCATTATGCTAGAGAATTTTTAAACAAAAAATATGAAGGTTGTAACATATGCAGTTTTGAAACAACTTCTCTTTATGGTAGTGCTAAGGCTCAATCACAGTATGATGGTATGAAACCTTTTATCAAGTATTATGGTTTAACGGAATCAAAAATGCCGCCATTTTTACCTGACGAAATTTTCAACGATTATTATAATAATATTTTCAGCAAAGCTTTTGAGAAAGACCCTGTTGATAAAAAAAGTTCCAATAGACTTTTGAAAAGAAATAATTATGTTATAAGTTATATAAAGAAAAATCTAGAAGATGGAAAACTGAAAAATGAGTTTATCTCTTCAATTAATAAAGCTATTTCTATGACACAAAAGAAAAGGTTTTATATAAGTGACTATGGTTTCGAAAACTCCAGAGAAGTTATTCTAGGAGAACAAACAGAATTGATACCAAGTAAACAAAACTATCACAAATTTGAATTAGATTATATGATTGATTGGTGGAAAAACAAAGCTACCAATAGGTATGAAAAATTAAAAAAAGACGGCCGACTTAGGCACGAACTTGAACTTTGGAATAGTGACGAAATTAACTTCGACATTATAAGATGATTAATAAAAAAGGTGGTAAAATGCGACAGAACAAAACCCTTCAAGAAAACATGGAAGACTTCTTCCAAGAGATTGAAAATCGAGTATACCAACATGACATCGGGTGGTTAGAAGCTATCCTAGAATACTGTGAAGATACAGGACTAGAACCAGATAGGGTATCTAAATTAGTATCCCCAAACTTAAAAAGTAAATTGGAATTAGAGGCAAAGAGTTTAAACTTTATTAAGAAGAGTTCTAAACTGCCTGTATGATTGAAGAAAATAAGTACCGAAACCTAGAAAAATATTTCAAACTCTACCATTCGTTGAGATTACACTTCACTACAAACTATTGTTTTTTTAAGTATAAGGGTAAGACACGAAAGTTTGGAGATATTGACCAGAAAAGAGGGAAGAACTTCATATTCAGACTTGAAAAAAGGTATGGTGATGAGTTCGCAAATTTCCTTGTATGTATGTTCACACACTATGAAAAAAACAATTTTAGATTAGACCAATTTATTGGAGTTGAGAATGATAAAATATACGGTCAATGGAGATCAAGGTTAGGTTCTTTACCGTATCATTTCGAACAAGATTTGTATTTTCTAAAAGATTTGAATGTTTCTTTCAATGATATGTTTAAGTGTTCTATTATTAAGAATGGTGTTAAGTCTAAATCACACCCATTGATTTTAAAGCACTACATCAAAGATGACATCTGTTTAGAGACTTTGATTATAATGGACATTGTTTTAGGGTATTTCCAACACTGGGACAAGAGTATGGAAAATGATTTTATGTGGAAAGAGTTACACTTCAAGATAAAGAAGTATAAGCCATTCTTATCCATATCAAAAGAGAAGTATAAAAAAATATTAAAAAAAGTTTTTGTTTAGTATTGACGAATCACAAATTATGTGTTATTATAGATGTAGCACGATTTCTAAGGAGAAATAAAATTATGAGTTTTGCAAGTTTAAAGAAAAAAAGAAAAAGTAACTTTGATAAATTGAAATCACAACTTGAAACGATTTCAACAAAAGGTGGAAATACCGAAGAAGAGTATTGGAAACCTGTATTTGATCAAGATGCTGGAATTGGGTCGGCCGTGATTCGATTCCTACCATCAAAAGATAGTGATGAACTTCCTTGGGTTAAGGTTTTCTCTCACTACTTTCAAGGGCCGGGCGGATGGTATATTGAAAAGTCCTTGACCACCATTGGTCAAAAAGATCCAGTGTATGAGTTCAATGGGACTCTATACAATTCTGGTGATGAAGCATTGAAGGCGCAGGGTAGAAAACAAAAACGAAACGTTTCTTATTATGCAAACATCTATGTTGTAAAAGACCCTGCAAACCCTCAGAATGAAGGGAAAACTTTCTTGTATAAGTTTGGAACAACAATCTTCAATAAGATTACAGAAGCAATTTCACCTAAGTTTGAAGATGAAGATGCAATTGATCCATTTGATATGTGGTCGGGTGCTAATTTCAAAATCAGAATGAAAATGAAAGGCGATTATCTAAACTATGATGATTCAGCTTTCGATAGAACTACTGCTTTACACGATGATGAGGATTTTCTAGAGAAAGTTTACAATGAGATAAAACCTTTATCAAATTTCACTTCTGTTGAATCTTTCAAAACATATGACCAACTTAAAGCTAGACTTGATAAAGTTTTAGGTAGAGGTCAAACAACAAATAGAAATAATGACGCAACACAGGTAGTTGAAGTTGAAGATGTTCAAGTCTCTTCATCATCGGAAACAGTTGAAGAAGTGGTGTCTGATCCAGATGATGCTTTAGCTCTGTTCGAACAACTATCACAATAAACTCATAATGGGAGTGGGGTTTATCCCCACTCCTAAATACTATTATGAAACCTATATTATTATTAGAACGATATGTCGATCAAAATGAAACAGTAGTTTTACCGTTCAATATATTAAATCAATATGTTATAGAAGTTTTTTTAGACGATGATAACCAAACACCTGTAGAAAATGTCTATGTTCAAGGTAATAAACTCTATTTTAGAAAGTTTTATGATTTATATTCATATCCAACTAAAGTTTGTATAAAATATATAACCAAGGATTTTTGATGGGAGATTCTAGTGACAATCTTTCAGAAGAAGTTCAACAGTTGGAAAAAGAACTTGTTGATCATATAATTCAAAATATTGAAAATCTAAAAATAGATGTTAACATTACAGAAACTAAAGTTACAAGTCAAGGTAAGTTTAAAAAATATATTGAGGAACATCCTAGGCTTCAGATAAAGTATGAAATACACTATTTGGAAGAAAGTTTAAGCATAGACCCTATAGATAAAAAAATACTTTACAGGAATGATAAAATAGGTTATAATATTATAGAGATATCAAACGTTCATTATATTAAATTGAGAATGTCAATCATAAGTAGAAAAAAGTATTTTGAGATGATTGATAAAAAGAAAATGTTACAAGAAATATTGAAGTAGGAGTTCATTGTGCCAGTTAAAATCAGTTATACATATTGTGATTGGTCTGATAGAGAAGAAGTAAGGAAGCAAATCAATAAATGTAAATCAGAAAAACATGATGTTAAATTGAAAGAGAAAGAAAATGTCAAATGATAAGGTTATTGATTTCTTAAAAAATAAACTTTTAAATGATTTTAATAACCATTTAAATTTGGAAAATAAGTTTATTGTCGAATTGGGTAAATTGGAAAGGTTGAAACTGACCAATACAAAACAATATAAGGACATGGTTAGAATTAAAACAACGCAAAGTTATTTTGTAGCTTATCTTTATAGAATAATAGAGTCATACGGTTCCGATGTTGAATGTTTAGTTCAAGATTTCTCCATAACTAGGAGTAAAATAAAAGGTAAAATTCAACTATGGAAAAAAACAGATTTTAAAAATATAAGAAAAATGAGAAAAGATATAGGTGACAGTGGTGTCAATTTAATGAAAAATAGTGTTGAAGAAACTATTTCTAAAATAGATTTTTACATAGAAAATCTAAAAAAACTTGTAAAGGAATTGTGATGGAATTGAATTTAATTAGTTTATTTGTAGTTATATATTTAGCAATGTTAGCTAGTGATTTTACTTTTTTCCTATTCAATATTATAATGCAATATTATAAAATGAGAAATTCTAGAAAACAAATGGATATCTTGAAAAAAAATCTAGAAGAGATTTATAGTAAAAATAAGAAAAATGATGGAGGCAAGAAATGATAAGTAATTGTGAAACTTGTGGTGTTGAATTTCAAAATGGTGATTTCGTATCAGGTAAACAATATTATTCATGTTCCCGATGTAGACAATATAATAGAAAAACTAATGGTTACACGCCATTTGAATTTCTAAGATCTTTGAAAGCTAAGATGAGAGATTCCAAATTAGTTAATCGAATTTGGGAAAAGATTCATCATACAGTTTTAGATGTTTCTGGTGGGAATGTTTTTGAACTTTCTTGTTATAAAGAAAAAGATTTTGATAAAATGATTTCCCTTCAAAATAAAAATAGGGACTATTATAAAGAATTTAATAGTCATACGGAAAAGGTTAATGTAAAAGACCAGACATATTATTGGACGGTTTACTACAAATAAGGTTTAGAATGTCTGAGAAAGATGACAATATATATGTTTATGTCCATTTTCTAGATATGGGCCCATCAAATTCCCCTAGAGCGAATATGTTAATGATTGAAAGGGAAGATATTATTGAGATGTTTGAACAATCAACTCGAAGTGAACAGATGGCTTATGAACTTTCTGGAGGCAATCCTGATGAGTTTTTTCCTATGGATGGAATATCAGATGAACAAGAATCTACTTACATTTTATTTAAGGTATAGTTAATGATTTTAAAACTGGGAAAAACTGATGTTGGTCAATTATTTGTTGAGTGTTCAACTCCAATAGTTGGTTGTGAAGAATGTTTTGTATTAATTCATAAATCAGATGGTATTGCTGGGGATTCTGTAATTTTAGGTCAATATAGAAATTTAAAAGAAGTTAAAGAAGCAGCAAATAAATTTCTGGAAGAGGAGATTCCGTTCTAATGGAAACTTTTATACAGTATTATATTTTGAATATTGTCATTTGGGGGTTATTTCTCAGGTGGCAACTTTTTATAAAACAAGATATCAGAAATGATATGATGGAAAGATTAGAAATGTCAGGTGAAGAAATTGACAAAGCTTTGTTCCAAAATTGGATAGTCTTGACTTTATTCTGGTGGTTCACTATAATAATGGTTGTAGTTTATACAATTAAAATGAAATGGGATAATTGGTAATGTTAAAAACTTGTTGTGAGTTAATGCAGAAAGCATATCAACTCAATTGGATAACGTCAAGAGATGGTAATATATCTGTCAGGAATAGAGACAGGGAACACTTCTGGATCACTCCTAGTGGTATCAGAAAACCTATGCTAGACCCAGATATGTGGAAGAAGGTCTCTCTCTATAAAGATAACGATAAATTTGTAACTTTAGAACATACAAATCTATCATCTAATTTGGAACCTTCTGGTGAGACTCCACTTCATTACGGTATTCAGAAAAATATATCAGGGTATTGTAGTAGAGTAGTTGTTCACTTCCACCCAACTTATATTGTAGCTGCGCTTCATAAGGGTATAGAATTAGATAAACTTGTTCTACAGTTTCCAGAGTTGGGGAGATATACAAAGGTTGGAAAGTCTGTTCCAGATGTACCACCGATATCTCAGGAATTGGCAGATAGATGTCACGAAAATTTAGGCCTAAAGGGTGATGGTTCTTTAGAATGTGATATTGTAGGTATTAAAGGTCATGGGGTTGTTTCTATTGCAGAGACCCCTTGGGAATCGTTCGAACACATTGAAAGACTAGAACATATTTGTAAGATTGTATTAGTTGGTGGTGTGTGATATAATATTATTATGAATCTAAAAAAAGTTAACTTCTCAATTGAAGAAGTGTCAAAAGAGTTCGTCTACACATTTGTCCAAAAGTATCATTATTCGCCAGTATTTCCAGTATTAACAAAACATTGGCTAGGTGTTTTTCTTGATGATATTATGGTTGGCGCTGTAACTCTTGGTTGGGGCACCCAACCAAAAGGCACTATTCGAAAAATGTTCCCTAATCATGAATTTGAATCAGGTGATTATTATGAGATTGGTAAAATGTGTATGTCTGATGATTTACCCAAAAATTCCGAATCACAAATGATCAAGAGTGTTGTCAATTGGTTGAAAACAAGAGATAGAAATCTAAATAAAGAACAAGACAGAAAACTTTTTCTTTATACGATGGCTGACGGTATAATGGGTAAAGTTGGGTATGTTTATCAAGCATCCAACTTCTATTATGGTGGTAAGTATTGGACTGATGTTTACATGTCAGAAACAGGTGAGAAGATACACCCAAGGACAGCGAGTAAACTCTGTAAAGAGAATGCTGAATTTGTTGGTAAACCTAAAATATTCTGGTTGACTCCTGATTTTCTAAAATCAAAGAAAATGAAAAGAGTTAGGGGTAGAATGTTTAGGTATATTTTTCCACTAACAAGAAAAGCTGAAAATATCTTATCCGAATATGGGTGGGTTAGAGACTATCCAAAGAATGATGATCTCGAATGGCAAATACAATCTTGGGAGAAGAATTCTAGTGGTAGATGTACTTGGGGTTCTGTTGATGATAAACCGCCATTTTGTTATAATGAAATAAAACACAATAAAAAAAATGTGGAAAAGTATAAGAGGATAGTTTTTTCTGAAACAGATTGGTCTAAAAGTAATGTTATGAAAACAGATTTGCAAAGGTTTTTTAAATGAAAAAGAAGTTTTTAAAATTATTAGGTTTTTACATTGAAGCTGTCGGTGTTATCGCAGCGGTTGTATTTTTTTTATTAGCATTTCCAGTTATGGTTTATGTTAAACTGACTGGACAAACCATAGAAATGGAATGGTAAATATGAACAATGATTTACATACCTGTAAATGTGGGAGTTGTAATCTTGAAGTTGAATGGGAAGAGTTTGAAGAACAAACCAGTTGGTCGTTTTCAACTTCATATTTAGAGTATCATGTTGAATGTTATGATTGTGGTGCGACTGGAAAATCAGCACCCTCATATGATTTAGCAGTTAGGAATTGGAATAAGGATTGTACGAGTATAGAGTTGAAAATATAAGAGTGGTTGATGGTGATACTGTTGATGTTGATATAGATTTAGGTTTTGGTATCTGGATGAGAAAACAGAGAATTCGACTTTATGGTATTGATACACCAGAATCAAGAACCAAGGATAAGCTTGAAAAAGTTTTCGGACTTGCTGCCAAGAAAAGACTTGAAGAAATATTATCAATGACTGATGATATTATTTTAAGAAGTGTAAAAGATGTTCGAGGTAAGTTTGGAAGAATTCTTGGTGATTTTGTCGTATATGATTTAGCTGGGACTTGTGGTGATCTTTTATGTACAGAAGGCCATGCGGTTAGATATTTAGGGCAAAGTAAAGAAGAGATTCAAGAAGAACATGAAAAGAACAGGCAGAAATTGATTTCAGAAGGTAAAATTGTATTATAAATATTCTTTATGAAACCTTCAACCTTTTTTAAAAAATTATCTGAAAAAATAAATGAATTAGATCCAGAAGAAAAAAAAGAAGTATTCTGTAAAAATAACTTAGAAATATTTAAAAGAATTTCAGAATACTGTGAAAAAGAAAAGAAAACTTTAGTTATAACAAAAAAAGAAGATATTGGAAGTTTCAACAGATTTTGTAGAAAATTTAAAATAAGTATGTATTACACCAGAAGAGGTTGGGCTATATTCTTAACAAATTTCAAAGGTTTAAGATTTACTAGAATCTATGACGATAGATATAGGTTTCTAAAAAGATTATATCCTAATTGTAGAGAGTTGAAAGAACTTCTAAAAAAGAGAAATCAATTTTTTAAAGATGTGTTGAGGTGAAGAAGCAACATAAACTAACAACAAGTAAGTTGCATAGTGTAATATTTGGTCAAACGTTTGAAACAACCAATAAACCATAGAAGAATTTGTTATTTTAAATAATTTCATAATTTTTGTCTTGACATAATCTATATGCCAGTGTAGAATATAATCAATAGCTGATAATAAAAAACAATACTCAAAAGGAACAAGAAATAAGTATGAAACTATCAAAGTCATAAGTGCGTGGTCAAAATAGTGTAAATGACACTCACCTAAATATCTTGTCTTATCAAGTGGAACTTTTTTAAACTGTAGGTATAGGTCGCAAAAAGCATGTTTGACTAGTAATGCAAATAAAAATATTGTATTCATTTTTAATATTTATAATAGGAGATAATTATGAGTAATATTAATATTGATGAAAAAGAAGAATTGTTGGTAATTTTCATGGAAGAATGTGCAGAAGCATCTGTTGAAGCATCTAAAGTTATTAGGTTTGGTCAAAACGATGAGGAAATAGGCAGTCTTGTAAAAGAAGTCGGTGACCTCATGTGTATGATAAATCTATTGGAAGAATATGGATTGATAAACAGGAATGAAATAACTCAATATGCTTTAGCAAAAAAAGAGAAATTGAAAAAATGGAGTAACTTAAATTTGTCATAACTGGTGGTGGAAAAGATGTCTTACAAATACAATTTTGATCAAGAAGAAGTTTCAGATTTACACAAAGAAGTGCATAACATAAGACCAACATATGATTGGTGGGAAATGTGGCATGATGCAAACAAACAGGAAAAACAGAGAATGTGGAATGATTTAATAAGTAAGTCGATAAGGAGATACGGATGTTAAAACCTTTTGATACAAATGTTTTGGGTAATTTAATAGAACACAACCCTACAAGCAGACCTGATATATTCACATCTAGATTTTCAAATGTTAAAGATGTGGAATTCTCAACTTGGATTCAAATGAAAGATAAAGAATTGGTTATGTGGGTAGCTAAACCGAGGAGATTCTTTGGCACAGAAACTAAAACCCCACCATTCGTATTTTTATTATCTAAATACACTAAAGGGAATTCAACTAGTAGTAGTATTTCTGTAAGACCATACAGTAATGAGTTTTTTGAAAAAGAGAATAGTTTAGGTTTCCACAGTTTATAATATAAAACGGAAGATTGTCCGAGTGGTTTAAGGTGCTTGCTTGGAAAGCAAGTGTGGGGAAACTCACCACAGGTTCGAATCCTGTATCTTCCGTAAATTTATATAAGGTTTTGTTATGATTGTTGTTGGTATTGGCGGCGTTGCTCGTTCTGGTAAAAATCTCCTATGTGACTTATTAATGCAGAATTTGTACCTTGAGGGGTACACATCTAAACAGTTTGCTTTAGCTTCTGATTTGAAAAATGACTGTAATGAGTTTTTATATAAGATGTGTGACTTGAATGTGTGGACTGATTTAACAGAAGATAAAGTGCAATTCAGAGAGTTTCTAGTTTGGTATGGTGACTTGAAAAGAAAACAGTCCAATGGTCGATACTGGATTGAAAAACTTGATAGAAGAATTTCAACATATGAAGGTGATGTCGCAATAGTCACTGATGTTAGATATGATGTCTATGATAAAGATGAAGTTCACTGGATCAAGGAAGAAAAAGAAGGTTTGTTAATCCATTTAAAAAGATTTGCAAGAGATGATGAAGGGTTTCTTTGTCAAATCAAACCAGCGAACAATCACGAAAGTTTGAATGATGGTTCATTATACACGAAATCTGATATAAACATCACATGGGAAACTGTCAGTGACCCTAAAAAGAATGATACTATATTAGATATAGTGAATGACACTACGAAAAAAATAATTGAAAAAATTAAAAATCCCTATTGACAATAACATTATAATGTGTTATTATAATAATATGAAATTGTAAAAGTATTTAACTTAAATTTCATTAATTTTTTATGGCTTATAAGCCGAAAGCGAGAAAAATCATGGGCAGAAGATTGCCAGTATCGGAATTTGTGAAAGAAATGCCTAAGGGTGAAGTCCAAATACAAGATTGGAGTCATTTAGGTGTAAAAACAGTTAAGGTTATCGAGATAGATTTTGAAGATATCTTTATTGATGACATAGAAAATAACACCACCAAAGTATTAACGCATACAGCGGATGAGATTGAAGCATTGAAGAGGGATTTCTCCGTTGGCGTCTGCACTTCAGCTTTTCTCCCAGCTGTAACTAAGTTTGAAAGTGAATTAATTGAAGGTGAAAAAGCTTTCAAATATAAGTTACAATATGGGTTTGGTAGATGTGAAGCTTTACTGGGCTTGAATCAAAAGAGGTGGTTATTTATTTTGTTGGAAGGTAATGATGACGCTCTTGAAGATGTAAAAGCTCAGGAGAATGAACCTCCACCACAGAGAAGAAACACCGAAGATGATATGTTTCATTTCATATCTAAAAAGATAACTTCTGGTAAACTTAAAAGGACACAAAAAGCAGTGGAATCTAAGCTCCAGAAAGTCTATCCAACTAGGTCTCAACAAATTAGAACAAAAGTTCTAAATAGAATTATATCAACACACTCTGGTATCAAGTCGCAATATTATACTTACACATCCAAACCTAGAATCCAACAGTGGTATAGAAACTACAATTCTAACGACTTGGTAACTAGTAATAATTATGATAGTGTCAGAGACATGTATGGTAGAACGGTTGCATGTAAATATCTTTATAGGATAGTCCATCAAGCTTTGGACACTTACAAGAAAACTGGGAAGTATACTTATTTCACAGTTCATCTAAAAGTACCTTCTAAAAACACTACTCATGCAATGATGATAAAGGAAGTTGTGCAATCTTATGTTGATATAGTTTCCAATTTGAGAAACATAGGAGCTAATGTTATCCCTTTTGTGTTTGAAGGTATTCTACCATATGATATTTCACAGAACCCCAAACACTTAATTGTGCCAGCTGAAGTTAGAAGACTGAAAAAACTTACAGGATTTAATGAATCCGAATATCAAGCTGTTCAAAAATCTAGAACTGGGTTGTTTAAAGCGACTCCTTAGATTTTTTAATTAATGAGAATGTGGGCTTAAAAACCCACATTCTTTTTTTTATTTCCATAAACCTCTTGACACAACTCCCATATTATATTAAGATCATAATATAGAGAGGAGTTTTTATGTCACCGAAAAAGAATCTAGATTATAAAGACATTGTTGGTAAACTAATGTCACAGGAGAATATTTCAATTGTTCATTCACCAAATGCTAGAACAGCTAGTTTTGATTTGGAATCCAGAACTTTGTTTTTACCAGAGTTTGCGAACGTATCAGAAGACGTTTATGACCTTTTGATAGGTCATGAGGTTTCACATGCATTGAATACTCCAAAACAAGGTTGGCATAAATCCACAGAAAAGAAAGGTGCAAACTTCAAAACCTTTTTGAATGTTGTTGAGGATGCTCGAATTGAGAAGATGATTCAAAAGAGATTTCCAGGCCTTAAGTCCTCATTCAAGAAAGGTTATAAAGAACTTTATGATATGGACTTGTTTGGTATTAGAAACAAATCAAAGAAAGAACTTGATGATATGTTACTGATTGATAGATTGAATCTATATTTCAAACTGGGACATTATCAATCAGGTGTTTCATTCAAGGAAGAAGAACATCAATATGTTGAAGAGATGGAAAACTTGAAGACTTGGAAAGATGTTGTAAAACTTTCCGAAAAACTCTTTGAGTATTGTAAAGAAGAGATGAAAGAGAAAGAACAGGAACAAGAAGAAGGTGAACCAAAATCTAAAACTGGTGATAATGATTTACAAGGGGATTTCGAACAATCTTCCTCAGAACAAGAACAGGATCAAGATTCAGAACAAGAAAAGTCAGAAAGAGATGATTCAGAAGCTTCGGATAAATCTTCTAGTCAAAATCAAGATGGTAGTGACGGTTCTGGTGATAATCAGGATACAGGTGATGAATCAGAATCAGGGAATGATTCGGGAAATGGGTTCAATAATTCGGAACCAATGTCACTCACTGATAAAAATTTTCGAGAGAATGAGGATAAGTTAAACTATAATGAAGAAAGAGATAGGAATCCTTGGAATAAGAATGCAAGTTCGTCACTAGACTTACCTATTCTAGAAGAAGAATTTTTCTATGATGATTGGAGAAAAGTTGAAAGTGATGTGAAAAAATGGAGAAAGAAAGTTGAATATAATGGTTGGGGTATTTAATTTTTAAAAAACTATTGACAACACTTCATATGTACGTTATGATCATATTGAGAGGTGAAAATTATGTACAACGAGAAAGAGTATAAGAAGTGGAACAAGAAATACAAAAAGTTCCAAAAAGCAAATAAACAAAGTATCACCAAAATGGTTCTAGATTTCAATCGTAAGAAATCAGCAAATATTGCAAAGAGAGTTAAGAAAAAAGATACAGGTGTGATTGATGAAAGACTCTTACACTCTTATCGTTGGAATGATAGAATATTCAAGACTAAAAAGATTGTACCAGAGGGTAAGAATCACGGACTAGTAATGTTAGTTGATTGTTCTGGCTCTATGCAAGAGTATGACAAGTTTGAGAGTGCGATTAAACAAGCATTGATACTTGTAGATTTTTGTAGAAAGGTTGGAATTAAGTATAAGGTTGTCGGTTTTGGTAATGGTAACTACCATTCTTCTAGAGATAAAGTGAAGTATAAAAACGACTCATCCAAAAGACATCTGGAAATAAAACATGTGCCTTTATTAAGAGAGTGGTTCAGTCATGAACAAACGATAAAACAACATGATTTCATGGCAACTTACATGGTATTTAAGACGAAAAAGCATAGAGCTGGTTTTGTTTCTGATGGTCCTAATTCTGGAACACCTTTAATTGATAGTATTTTTCTTTTGAGACAAGTTGCTCTAAAGTTTAAAGAAGATGAAAAAATTGACATTCTAAACACAATAACATTGACTGATGGTTTGTCTAATAATGCAACCTTTCTAGATTGGGATAAAGGTTTAGTTACTAAGTTGTCATCATATGACCCTCTAACTAAATCTGTTTACAGAACTTCTGACACTGATGATTTAAAAAGTGTTTTAAAGTTTTACAAGAAAGTTGTTGGTGGAAACATTATCGGTTTCGACATAACGAACAGTGGATACTTTGGTCTTCCTAGAACTTCAATAGATGTTCGAGAAGAATGGCAGGGATATGATCATCATTACACTTTCTCATTCAAGAGTATATATGATGATGCTAAGAAAGTGTCCAGACAAGATAAAGAAATTCCGAAAAGTGTTGAGGAGTTGAGTTCAAAGTTCAATCAAAAGGGTGTAACTAGAAATAATGAAAAAATACTTTTGTCAAAATTTATTGATATTATTTCATAAACCTATTGACATGTGTTCTCATATTTGTTACAATAGCTATATAAGGGTGAGAAACTGAGACGTAAGAGAGGGTGTTATGAGAGAAGAAAAAGTAAACAGGTTCAGAGAGTTTATCAATGTTTTATACAAATCAGCTTTACCATTAGACGTTTATTCTAAAAAAGGTTTAGTGGATATAGCTACAACAATAAATCCAAAACTATCAAGATGTCAAATTAATAACATGATTAAAACTCTTTGGAGAGTTGAGGGTGTCAATAAGTTTGGTGTTGGTAAATTTGAAATCCCAGAAATGTCAGTCTTTGAAGATTACATTGCTTCGGTATCAACTAGTAAAAGTACTACTAAAAAGGTGAAAGAGAAAGTCGAGATGGCTGAGAAAGTAAAAGGAACTAAAACAACTAAAAAAGTTGTGGATGAAAACCAAGAAGTTAGTTATGTCCCAGAAGCAGATAAGAACTATGTTAGGTGGGGTGACTATAAGACGATAGATCAAGTTATCAAGTCTAAGATGTTCTACCCTATCTTTATTACTGGATTGTCTGGTAATGGTAAGACGATGATGGTAGAACAAGCTTGTGCGAAGAATAAGCGTGAGATGTATCGTGTTAATATTACTTGCAGAACTGATGAGGACGATTTGTTAGGTGGATTCCGTTTGGTTGATGGTCAGACTATTTGGTTTGATGGTCCAGTCGTAAAAGCGATGAAAACAGGTGCCATACTATTATTAGATGAGATTGACTTAGCGTCTGATGAAATTATGTGTCTTCAACCTATCCTTGAAGGTAAAGGTGTCTTTCTAAAGAAGATAAACAAATTTGTTCAACCAACTGAGGGTTTTCAAGTGTTTGCAACTGCTAACACAAAAGGTCAGGGTGATGAACATGGAAAGTTCGTCGGAACTGGATTTCTGAATGAAGCATTCCTTGAAAGGTTCCCTGTAACAGTGGAACAGACTTATCCAAAGAAAGTGACTGAGGTTAAAATCTTGACTAAGTTTTGGGAAAGTCTAGAAACTGAAAAACCAAGTGATGTTGAAGATATGGAAACTTTGATAGACCAGCTGGTGACTTGGGCAGATATAACTAGAACATCGTATAATGAGTCTGTATTGAGTGACCTGATTACAACTAGAAGATTAGTTTTCATAATGAAAGCATATAGTATTTTCGGTAATATTCAGAAGTCGATAGAGTTGAACTTGAACAGGTTTGATGATGTAACCAAGATGAGTTTCATGGATTTGTTCAAAAAAGTCTCCGCCATTGAAGATATGTCAGAAGAAGATTTAATTAAAGAAGAAGAGAATGTAACAGAAGCTTCTTTTGATTTAGATAAAATAAACCAATAAACTGATTGATTGAAAGGAAAAACAAATGTCAACAAATGTACATGTAATACCCAAGAAAAGAAAAGCAAGTAATAAAGTAGAACACTATGTAATCTTACCGATAAGTCGAGATCAGTTGCGAGACAGGTCTGAAAAGGAAACTCAGAAAGCTTTTCTATTAGATAATGTCTGGTATCCTAAAAGTTTATTATCTTATGAGGATGGTATGTTGGCAATGCCACTTTGGTGGGTTACAACGACAAAGAAAAATATAGCACAAACTGGTGAAGATGTTTCCAATGTCCTCTCTCCTCTCACTCTTACACAACTGAGGAACATCGTAACAAACACCAAGTGACGTACCAATTGGTACAATCTTTCGCTCTCATATGGGGGTGGTTTAAATACCACCCCCATTCTATCAAAAGGATTTGTAATGAATGTATTTTTATTGATTGTGAGTATGAACTGTTTCTTGTTATGCCTTCTATGTTTTGGAATGGCGTTTCTGGACTTTATGAATATTAATGAGGATTATGATGCAGAGTAATGAAATTGAAAATGCTTGGGTGAAAACTTTCTTGGGAAAGTATATTCTGGTGAGGTCTAATATGGCAGGTGTATTTGTCGGTCTACTTTCCAACGTTGGAGCGCAGGGTAATATTCTTGTCCTTGAGAACTCTAGAAGAATCCGAAGATGGGTTGGTGCGGTTGATTGTTCAGATCTATCTGTGAATGGTATGTCAAATCCATCTGAAAGTACAGTGATGCTCCCAGAGGAGTTCAAGGTACTAAATGGATGGGAAGAGTTAGGACCACTCACAGAACAAGCAAGAGATGTTATTTACTCCTGTTCAGAATACTCCCACGAGAACTCCAGTGATTGATCAGTTATGGTATTATGATGGAATGTTTTCATCGTCTGGGGTAGGTTCCTCTACAGGTTCTGGATGTGATATATCTTATGAAGATAAAGGTGAAGGGATTTCTTGTGGTCAAGGTCATAACAACTCTTATTATTCTTATGCAAATCGAGGATATGTTTCCATAGGTTTTGGCCAAGGTACAGGAACAGGTTCTGGATATGAATATGAACATGATGATAAACCAGAATGTGTTGGAACCCCTCTTGTGTATGGTTTTGTGCTTAACGATCTATAAGGTTTTAATATGGATATATTTGATCCAATATGTGACGACGATGACAATATTGAATATATTGGATGGGGTGACGGAAATTCAGTAGGGTACGGAACAGGTCGCCCAGAAGGATATCATCCGATTCCAAAGTGTGAAACTTTTCTCTATGGTGATGAATGGGAAAAAGATGGATGTGGTGCTGGAATGGCAAAAGGTTCTGGTATAGATTATTATGATGACTGATGAATCAAATTATGAATTCGGTGAAGGGTATGGCAGAGCCACTGGGAGTGGTTTTGATTTTGGATATTCTTTGGGTCCATCCTCTATGGGGTATGGGCATGGATGTTCTGAAGGATATGGTGATACGGTATCTGAAGGGACTGGAACTGGTAAGTCTATTGGATTTGGTTTAGAGTGGAAAAACAATTTCCCAAGTGGTTGTGGATATGGGACATCAACTGGTGCTGGTGGATTGAATGGTCATAATGGTTGGGGGTATGGTGTAACTGGAGGAACATACAATAACGAAATATAAAAAATAATTTCGAAAAACTATTGACTTTTACTGGCCATATGTTAAGATCAGATCGTAGGGGTGAGAGAGAAGGCCCCAGAAACTAGAAGGAGAAACGAAATGGCTTATATCAACAAAGAACAAGTAAAAGAAATTAGAGTTGCGTTAAAAAACAAATTCCCAGAGATCAAGTTCTCTGTTAGAAAAGAGAACGGTTCGTCTGTTCATGTAAATATAATGAAGTCTCCATATAACTTCAGTTACTTAAATAGGTTCAGATCTGACGGACACACACAACTTAACAGATACCATCTTCCAGAAGGGCCTCATAAAAATTTGTTTGAGGAAATTCTAGAAGTAATCTTGTTCGGTTCTTCGAGAAAGTTTTATGACAATTCTGATGCTCAGATAGACTATTTCGACACTGCTTTCTATGTCCATATGGGTATAGGTGATTGGGGAAAAGGTTATGAGATGATTCCTTGGGAAAAAACAAAGAAGATTGTTAAGAAGAATTCTAATAAAAAAATCAAAGGTATTAACAAATCTAAAGCAAATCAACTTGCTAGTGATTTCATGTCTTCTATATAGATATAGGTATTATGCAAAAAGTTGATGAAAAAAAATGTGGTGATGTACTAAAGAACTCGATCTGTTTTGATGTGAAAGATGGGGTGGTTCGTCAAATGAGGTATTGCGAAAAAGCTAAAGATTATTTTTTTGATAATCCTTGTAGACACTGTCCCAACAAACATAAAAGGGGTGTAGGGTGAACGAATCTTTCATGCAAAGTTTACAAAATCTTTATAAAAGATATCCGCATTATAGACCATTGTTTAGTAGAGTTATTAAAAAATTAAAACAAGGTGATAGAGAAGGTGCAATGAAAACCTTAAATGCATCAATATCTATCATACCTTTATGTAGTGGAAATTTGGACATCAAAAAAGATATTTACAAAGTTTTAAAAGAAGAACAAAAAAAGTAGATAAAATATGCTAAAAGATACTATATATAATTGGATTAAAAAAGTAGGAGAAAGACAAACTAATCCAAACTTTGATGATATTATGATAAAATTCTCAGACGATTATGAAATAAAGGATATTGAAGATGCTTTGGAAGAGCTTAAAGAAAAAGGTAGAATCACAGAAACTAACCTTTGTGGTATCCTTTATTACGAAGCATGGTAAAAGTTTATCTTTATCTTTAATAAAATTTTGTATCATTATAATAGTGTAGGTGTGAAATGAATGAAAATGAAAAATCTTGGTCTTGGTTTATTTGGTCGAGTCTTCCAAAGTAAAATTATGAAGAAAAAGGAACCTAGTCTATTCATAAAAGATAAACCGCTTGAAGATATTAAATATCTGGGTGTTGGTTTTTTTGAATGGACCGCTTTTATAGGTGTATTAAGTATAATTCTAAGTTCAATATTAAAAAATATTTAGAGTGTTTCGAGATGTTATCCTCTCTCCTTTCTTTCTCTCTTACCTTACACAAAGGGTAACATCTCGAACACTTCTTAAAAAAACTATTGACAATCAATCTCAAATAAGTTAGAATAGTAGTATGAAATTAAAAGAATACTATTATGAATGGAACCCTTATAGGGAGGAAATCGTTTTGACTACAGAGAAACTTCATGAACTCGTTCTAGAGTATAAAGAAAAATATAAAAATGCAAAGACGGATGATGAACGACAAAGAGCTATGTGGCATCTAAACTCATATCAAACTGAATTGATGATGAGAGATGACGATTTTAATGTGAGGTAATTATGAATAATTTTGAATCATATGCACATGTTATTATGACAATGCTATCCAAACATGGCGACTTTATACATGTTGACTGGATTAAGGATAATGTACCAATAGAACACCAAAAAAGTTTTATAGAGTATATTAAAGGTATTGCTAAAAAGAAAGGTAACACTCTCGTTGTTGGGAGTGAGAATATTTACTGTTTTGGGGGGGATTTTGATGGGAGATTGTAAATCTTCAAAAATAAGAAGAACAAAAACTAGAAACGATAGTGATGTTATTGTGAGTAAGTATTTCACAAGTGTCTACAAGTTCTGGTCTGATGGAAGTTTTAGGTCAAAGTACTTGTACAATAATAAAGGTGAATTAATAAACGTGTTTGAATATACTTATAAAGATGAGGTTGGTGATGGTAAGTACTTCTGATTTTGAAACTTGGGATGATTATGTGAGGTATCGTGAGATTAATGGCTATACTGAACATGAACTAGATTGTATGCACCATATGACAGAGGAGGATCTTGATCATGGATATGATGAATTTAATTAGAGGTTTAATGTTTTTCACAGTCATGTTACTTTTATACATTTACTCTCATATGTTATTTGAGTGGATTGGCACTGATACTAATACAAAGTATGTTGTACATGCAGAAGATGAGGTATATTATTGTGAAAATATACAGAAGACTTCTCTTGACTTGATAGGGTATCATTGTAATGGTAAATATCCTGTTGTTGAATTTAGAAGTCCTCATGTTGTAATCCATAGAGGTGAATGATGAAAAAACTATTATTAATTTTAACGGTGTTGTTTTCTGGTTGTGGGGGTCAAGTACCAGAAACTCAAGATGTCGCAATAGAACCCCCTAAAAACCTTGAGGCGTTCCCTCAACAAGTAGTAACGGATGTTCCAACACCAGTATTAGGTAAAGTTGGCCCAGAAGATGTTCCACTTTTAGCTCAAGCACAAGTCCCTTCAACTGAAACTCTCTCAAATCAAGACAGATGGACAAGTGCTGCGATTGCTGCAAAAGAAGCAGGAGTGAATCAACCTCAAGGTCAGGCAGATGTAATTCAATCAATTCACAATAGAATCCAAGCACCTGCTTATGCTTGTGATGGTATTGCTCATTGTGTGAATAGTGAAGGGCAATACGAACCAACATTCACTAATCCAAAAGGGTGGAGAAGCATTAACTCACCAGAATCAGCATCAAGAGTGTCTGGTGTCCCTGTTAAAGACATTCTACAGGTTGATCGAAACTTGAACAACCCAAACCTTAAAATAAATGCCAAAGACCATGTAGGGTGTAGGACAGACTTTCAAGGGGTGTCTCAGAAACCATATAAACAATCTGGAGATGTTGATAGAGGGGATGGTCATAACTTCTTCGGGAATTTCTATCCAAACTCTGGATATAATTGTAAGTGAGGTGAATAATGATCACATTAGACCAAGTTAAGATGTATGATAGAATGAACCTAGAGCAACTAGAAGACATATACACTTCAACAATCAAGTCAATCAGAAAGACAGACAATGTTGAAAGTCAAATCAATCTAGATTCAAAACTAAGTTACTTACGTTCAATTATCAGGGAGAAAAAAAATGCGTGATATTTTATAATTTTTTTAATAACTATTGACTTTTACTGGCCATATGTTAAGATCAGATCGTAGGGGTGAGAGAGAAGGCCCCAGAAACTAAAAGGAGAATGAAATGAATTCAGTTGGTATTGTAAAGTCGATGTTGTTAGAAGAGTATCCAGAAATTAAGTTTTCAGTTAGTAGTAATGTTCATGGTAGTGAGATAATGATTGGAATATTGGCCAGTCCTTATGATTGGTCTTCTGTATTTGATATCTTTTTCGCTGAGAATGAGTTTATATCCATTCCACCAAAATATAGAAAAAGAAAGGGTGAGAATGTTTTGAACAAAAAATGGGTTGAGTACTCAAGAGTTAAAGAAGAAAAAAAGAAGTACTGGGAAAATGGTTCATTAATAGCTGTCCCCTCTAGTATTAGTTTTGATATTGAGTCTTTTATGAGTGCAGTCAAGAAGATTGTTAAAGGCCGTATCAAGTTCTGGCCGGGTTCTTTGGTTTCATCCAAGATGCCCAAAATTCTTTCTAAGTCTGAGGTTAGGAACAGAATAGAAGCTTGGGGTAGAAGAGATGCTTTTTTAGTTAAAAACATCTTAGATGGTCAGAAGAACAAACTATCTGAAAAAGAATCTGATGGTTTGATATATGGTAAAAGAAATGTCAAATCAAACTCAGTTGCTTTAAAGAAAGTGAGTTTCATGTATTAATAGTGAGAACAGAAGGTTAACGCCTTCTGTTCTTTTTTAGTTTATTTAAGTACCTCATTTCTAATAGAGATTATTACTAGATTTGCGGTACTCTAATAAAATCTAATAAAATAATTCATAAAAGCCCTTGACCTTTGGCCCCAGATTTGTTATACTGATCTTGTAGGTGAGAAAGGGGAAGAGATGAAAATGACAGAAGAGAGAAGAAAAGAACTGAGAGAATTTAATGAACAAGTAAAGATTGCTAGAAAGAAAAAGCAAGAAGAACAACTTGCGAAATGGAGAGCTGAAATGGACAAGAGAGATGCTGAAAGAAAAGCAAACCCTAAGAAAACCCCTAAGAAAGTAACACCAAAGACATACTATTACAAATATGATACAGATCCACTCGGTTATCAGACAGGTGATATGCCAAGGGATGATTGGTTCAAAGACAGAAACGACTATTAATATTTAACATAAAAGGAGAGAGTTATGAAAAACATTAAACTAGAAATTTTGAATGTGTTGGTTAAGGACTTAGAAGACAGAGGGCAAGTTATCCCAAACTATGGTGGGTATCAGTATAATGATTTACTCACGGTTATCAAAAGTCTGAAAGATGTAGGAGCTGTGTCTGTAACCCCAAGGGCAATCAAGTTATTGAACAGGGACACGTTAGAACATAAAGTCGAAATGGTAAAGAACTATTATTTGTAAGGAGAGAAAAATGTCTTCGGTAGGAAAGAAATTTCTGAACACCCCATTAGGAGAGTCTGCTTTGAGATTCGCAAAAGATTGTCACAAAGGACAAGTCCGTAAGGGTACGACAAGACCGTATATAACACATTGTACGGAGGTCGCAAGGATATTACACAAAAATGGATATTCTGAAGAAATCGTAATTGCAGGACTGCTGCACGATACTGTGGAAGATACAGAAGCCACCTTGGAAGACTTGAGAATAGGTTTCGGGGAAGAAGTTTCAAATCTTGTGAAATATGTATCAGAAGATAAATTCCCAGAACTCTCTTGGACTGAAAGAAAGGTAAGGTATATCAAAATGTTGACAGACGCTCCAGAAGGGGCGGTGGTAATATCTGCGGCGGATAAGTTGCACAACATCACTGAAACCCTTGAACAATACTTGAAAGTCGGGGATGCGGTATTTCTGAAGTTCAACTCTGGGAAAGAGAATCAGAAGTGGTTTTACCGAAGTTTGACTGAAATGTACTTTGTAAGAGGTTTATTCTTCGAAAACAGGTCACTATTGAAAATGGCCCGAAGTATTAACAAAGTGTTGGGAAAGATGGGTATGTAAGTGTTCCGTGAGATTCTGGACTTATTGTTGGACACTTTGAATGACTTACAAATGTTGGTGGTGTTGTTCGTGGAACAGTTAATTCAAATAATTAAAAGGAATCGAAAATGATTAGAGTGGTTGTATTAGTAATAGTGGCGATAGTAGTGGTGAGTGCTTTGGTAAACTTCGAAGTACTGTCCATTGAGAGTGTAAAAGAGAGTATTTCGAAATTAATTGGAAAATAGTATTGACTTTCGAAATGAATGAGTGTTAAGGTAAAAGTAACAAAAACTTAAAACTGAGGAGAGAGAAATGACTAGAGTAAAAAAAGATTGGAAGAATTACGCAGAAGTTTCATATAACGCATTAAAGTCTAATATAGAAACTTGGAACAATGGTAACAGAGACTTCATAAGATGTATATCAAGAATATATTACATCAACGTGTTTGACTGTGGGTTATTTAATTACACTGGTCTGGTAAGTGAACAAGCTTTAGAACATCCAGAAGAATCCACTTATGACCATTGCTTCAGACCACAGTTAATCGGTCGAATGATTATGGATGATCCTGAGAAGTACCTGAGTAATTACGAGACCTTTGAGAAGTTGTTCTTCCTCTCATGTATGGTTGTGAAGGTAACTAAAGATGAAAACCGTCTATTGAGTCTACAAACAGACAACAGGTCGAACGAATACAAGATACTTACACCAACAGATCTGTTATATGAAACAGTTGGTATCGAATTGTACAAGAAGGTTGAAGGTCAATATCATCATGTCGGATTTGAAATTCCCTTGAATTGTAGTGAAGGGGATTTACAACAGTATCAGGAACTCTTCGAAGACCTCTTAGAATACGAGAAAAACTTTATGTGATTTCGAAAAGGTTGTCAGGTTAACGCTTGACAACCTTTATCATATTTGTTAAGATCAGATCGTAGGGGTGAGAGAGAAGGCCCTAGAAACTAAAAGGAGATTGAAATGGAAAAACAAGAGATTGAAAAGATTAAGACCCAGATAGAAAAAGCACAGAAGTACTTATTGTCTTTTAGTGGGAATGAAACAAAGACATATGCAATCAAGCAGAGAATATTTAAATTGAAGGATAAGATTGGGGATACTTCTCCAACTTATCAACTAGGCCCTTATGGTCCTTTTGAGGCAAGGTAGGAGAGTGTAATGAGACCAAAGATTCAGAACAAGTATGATAATATGGAAGAGATTGTTTTATTCTGGCCTTGGGGAAAATTGAAATCAATCACCTATCTTCGGAATGGTGTTCCTTTGGATAGGGTAGTTTACGATGAGGATGGTAATTATAAAGACTTCGAAAGTATGAATCCTATTGAGGAGTGTGTTTGATGAATTTGAAAGAAAGACTTGACAAAAACCAAGAAGACATCGATGAAGTTATTCTTAAGAATGATTCAGAATCGATTCAGAAGTTTCGTGCATTAGTTCGGGAAAGAGTGAAGATGCAGTTAGGGGAGATTGATGATTGACTTTGGAGACTTTGAAAAGATTAGTTATACGTCTGCCGACGGAAACACTATGGAAGTGTTTCGGGATACTAGTGAAGATTTGATTTTGGGGTTTATTCGAGAAGTCGAGGGAGGGTTCAAAGCTAAAGTGTTCGAAGCAGGTTTGGGGAGTTTTACTAAAGAGTCTCGGACGACTAACCGAGAGGTGGAGTTTCACAATTACAACTACGCTTTGAAGTATATTCTGAAGACATGTCGTGTGAACTTCCCAGAAGGGTTTGATTCAGAAGGGGATTCGGCATTTTAAAAAAAGTCCTATACGTGTGGGAAATTTGATCAAAAATTTTTTTTAGAACTGGGTGTGATTAAAAAACATTTGGAAACCCTACGGAAAAAGTTTTCGAGAGTTTGAGAGACAGACCTACGTTCTAAACCCCTATATCAGAAAGGGACAGGTACTCCAAACACAGTGATCTGGATATGTCAAGAGCTAATTATTTTATTTAAAACGCTTGACAAATACATTTTCCTATTGTTTCTCTACATGTCAAGAGCTATTTTTTCTCTTCGAAATGCTTGACAATCATAGCTTTTTCTGGTTGTCAAGGGAAATCTTTTCGAATACTCTAGAAAAAAACTTCGAAATATTTCAGAAAACCTATTGACTTTTGCTTGTATATTTGTTATACTGATCTTGTAGGTGAGAGAAAGAGAGGACACAGAATGTATATTAGTAAAGAAGAAATCAAAGAAATCAGGAATGCTCTTAAAAAAGAATTCCCAAATGTCAAGTTCCAAGTTAAGAAGAATCATAATGGTTCTTCGGGTGTTGAGGTTAATATTCTGAAGTCTTCTTATGATTTTAGTGACTTTCCTCATTATAACCCTAATAACTGTAATGATATAAACATCTATCATATGCACATGTACAAGAACTGTAAGAACTTCGAAGTACTTGAAAGAGTATTAGAGATTATTAAGAATGGTTCGGAAAGAAAGTGGTTCAATAAGTCTGAGAGTCAGTCGGATTATTTCTATGAGGCTTTCTACATTGACTTGGGTATTGGTAATTATGACAAAGGATATAGTTATGAAAAGTAAAAAAGAATATTATGAAGATGGTAGAACCCTTAAGAGTGTCACTTATTATCTAGGTGGCAAAGAATTCGACCAAATCTTCTATGATGAGAATGGTAAATTCGAAAGTCATATCATGCTGTATGACTATAATATTAGAGAGGATTATTTCCCCCCTCTCTTCTAAATCCTTTTAGTTGTTTCCACAAAGGCCTTCTGGGATATATCTGCGGTAGATATATTCAGAGGGTCTTTTTTTTTATGTATATTCGAAGACTGCGCAGTCGAGATATTTGTCAAGCATTATTTTTTTTCTTGACATTTCGAAGTACTTGTGGTATGAACATATGGGGAAGGATTTGTCAA
>VMHT01149729.1_pt1 | contig 25051 bp, 26 predicted proteins | sample 4693611 | NCBI WGS metagenome assembly VMHT01 (sample SAMN12280063, study PRJNA550983) | marine metagenome | isolation source: seawater sampled from same location over 5 years 0.02-0.2 micron viral filtrate | place: USA: collected off the coast of southern California halfway between the port... ...
TATAGTTTTGTCTGAAGAACGAGACTTGTGGGTCGCCTGTGATGTACACATCTTGGGCACCGACCGATACGAGGTCAATCAAAGCAGCTGACATATTTTACTAATATAGTATATTAAAAAAATCGAGCGATAACGTAATAAGAAAAATGGTCGTTTTCCAAGCTCTTACTTGGGAAACCGAAGATGACGATGAATGTCACTTGATACACATTTTTGGTAAGACACAAGATGGTCGTTCTGTTTGTGTAACAACAGAATTTCAACCGTACTTTTTTGTTAAGTTACCTCGCGATAATGTAAAAAATAAAGCTGTTATATGGTTTAATAAAATGTGTGATGCATGTCCTGATCTTGTACTTTCATATAATCTTGTAAAATATAAGGACGTGTGGGGGTTTCAGAATAACGAGGAATTCTATTACATGAAAATAGATTGTCAAACACTCGCTGATCGTAGGAGAATCGCAAATAAATTAAGACACAGATTACCTGATGAACCAAGTAAATTGAAGGTTTTTGAGTCGAATTTAGACCCTGTCCTGAGACTTATGCATAGAACTGGTATTCAATCTACTGGTTGGATGGATACGGGTGATTTGTGTGCTGATAATGATATTGCTAATGTTGATATTGATTTGGTATGTTCTGATTGGAAACAATTGAAACCTGTTGATAAACCTGAAACTGCGCCTTTTGTAGTTGCATCTATTGATATTGAGTGTAATAGTTCCACTGGTAAGTTTCCTGACGCTGATATTAAAGGAGATGCATGTTTTCAAATTGCTGTTTCCCTTTGTACTTTTGGAAGTGATGTTCCTTACGATAAAACGTGTTTTTGTTATAAGGAAACGGATCCGAATTTAGACGGGTGTTCTATTTTAAGCTACGATACGGAAAAGGATATGCTTAATGCGTTTAGTAAATATATGAGGGACATGGATATAGATATCATAACGGGTTGGAATATATTTGGTTTTGATATGGAGTATATTATGAAACGCGCTCGAATGAATGCGTGTGGTTTATCTTTTTTTGACCTGAGTAAAATAAAAAATCATCGGTGTCACATGGTTTATAAAAAGTTATCTTCGAGTGCGCTTGGTGATAACGATCTAAAATTACTTCCTATACCTGGTCGTTTTCTATTTGATTTGTTTCATGAGGTTAAGAAAGGGTATAAACTTGATTCCTATAAACTCGATAATGTTTCTAAACTGTATCTTGGAGACCAAAAAATAGACATGCCTGCGAAGGAAATGTTTGCACGTTTTATTGAAGAAGATCCCGTTAAACTTCGTGAGGTCGCTGAGTATTGTATTAAGGATACTTTGTTACCACATAGACTTTTATCAAAGTTGTGTACGCTTATTAACCTTTTGGAAATGGCGAAGGCGACATGGGTACCTCTTACGTATCTTGTTGAGAGAGGGCAACAGATTAAAGTGTTTAGTCAGCTTACTAAAAAAGCGCGTGAAATGGGGTACCTTGTCCCTGCACTTGCTTGGGGAGAAGGTATGGTCGAAGGGTATGAAGGAGCAACTGTTTTAGAAGCACAGAAGGGTGCATATTATACACCAATTACGGCACTTGATTTTGAGGCCCTGTATCCATCAATTATGATGGCGCATAATTTGTGTTATTCGACACTTATAATGGATCCGAAATATGAAAATACAGATAGGTACCCGGGTTTAGAGATCGAGACATTTGGACAGTTTAAGTTCGTTCAGAATGTACCGAGTCTTTTACCGAGTATCCTTATGGAATTGAAACAGTTTAGAAAACAGGCGAAGAAAGACATGGCAAACTCGACGGGATCTTTAAAACAAATGTATAATGGTAAGCAATTGGCATATAAAGTTTCTATGAATTCCGTGTATGGTTTTACTGGTGCGTCTAAGGGTATGTTACCATGCGTACCAATTGCATCATCTGTAACGCGTAAAGGAAGAATGATGATTGATGATACTAAGAAATATGTCGAGGAGAATTTTCCTGGGGCAAAGGTAAGGTACGGTGATACAGATTCTGTTATGGTCGAGTTCGATGTTGGCGAACGTAAAGGTGAGGAAGCTATTAAATATAGTTGGGAACTTGGTGAGCGTGCTGCTGATGCATGTACGCATTTGTTTAAGAAACCAAACAATTTAGAACTTGAGAAAGTGTATTGTCCGTATTTTTTGTATTCAAAGAAAAGGTATGCGGCGAAACTTTGGACACAAGGTAAGGACGGGGGTATGAATATGGATTATATAGATGTTAAGGGGTTACAACTTGTTCGGAGAGATAATACACCACACATGAGAGAAGTGTGTAAAGAATTACTTGATGTTGTTTTGGAAAGTAGTGATACTGGTCCTCCAAAAGCTTTAGCTTTACAACGTGCTATAGAATTACTTGAGGGTGAGGTTCCTCACGAAAAGTTAATACTTTCGCAACAATTGGGTGATTCATATAAATCTGATAACTTATCACACGTTCAGGTTCGTAATAAAATGCGTGAAAGACAACCGGGTTCAGAACCACAATCCGGTGATAGGGTACCTTATATTCTTTTAAAAACGCACGATCCTCGAGCAAAAGCTTATGAAAAAGCGGAAGATCCTAAGTATGCGGAAGAACATAATTTACCCGTGGATTATCCGTACTATTTTTTGAATAAATTCTTAAACCCTGTATGTGATCTTATTGAACCTTTATTTGACGATCCTAAAGAGGAAATATTTGGTGAGCTTATAACACGGGCAAAGCCAAATCGACGTAAGAAAATTGTAGATGATCCAAACCAAAGAAAAATTAGTGATTTTTTCAAGACTTAAAAAAATAGTACAATATTAATGTATGGAAAATATATATCTAGAATGTGGTAGATACGCATGTAGTGTCGAATTGACGAATAGAATTTTACCTGATATGTTTGAGAAAGAAAAACGTCTAAAAAATTTGAATATGTTTATACCTTTACGTGATTATTTAAATGTACAAAAACCTGATATGTACGATATATTAACAGATACCTTAAATTCACGACTAAAAATAGAAAAAATGCGTGATAGAATTCTTAGATTACAGGTTACACCTATTCTTTCAAACTGTACGCATAAAAGTCCGGATAGAGTAGCTGAATTTTTTGAATATATACACGGTGATTATTGTCATGTCACGACAAAAAATGGACAATTGTGTATGAATCGTCAGTCTTCGGGTAAGAAATGTAATAATCACAAAAATTCTAAATTACCTATAAAATCTATTCGGATGTTACCACCACCACCCCGAACGGATAGTGTAGAATTTGATAATATGACAATACATGAGTGTATTCGAAGTAAATAATACTAGCTTAAAAAAATGAGTGTATTAGTTTTTAAATGAATAAATCAAATATTCTTTTAAATTCTATTGATTCTTTTTATGAAATAGACGAAAATAGAACAATTCTTAAACAAATACTTAACAAATCGGGTGGTATATCGTTACGTAATCTTGAGTGGTTTATAACAAATTATTCTAAGAAAAACAATTTATCGTATAAAACGGGTGATGGAAAATTATTTAGCGTACATTGTGCGTATAAATCGAGTTTAGATGGGTATAGTAAAAAGTTATTTGATCCGTTTTGTCGTTCTTCAAAGATTAATTATATAATGCCGGGTACATCTGATGAAATTCATACGACTGTTGCACAGTTAAATTTTATCAGATGGTGTATAAAAAATAATATAATCGAGTATATAAAAGAACATAAATCCAAATTGTTTAATAAGCGAGAGACATAGTTCCATTTTCGAACGTAAATGTTTGGTATCCTACGTAATATAAGTGTAATGTATAATTACTCGTAAGACCTTGTGTCATTTTAACGTCTAAGGTTGTTCTATTTGATTGTAATTGACTAAAATCCAGACTTCCCGATGATTCCACATTAATCGGATTCATCGAGAAAGCGTACGTGTATATATTCCTGAAAGGTCTAGATAAACGACTTGAAAAGGGTACAATATATTTATAATATTTGTGATCGCTATCTTGCATATTTGGTATATCTTCACCATTTACGAATATTTTAGCCGATATCATAGGTGCATTATAGAATTCGTTTATAATTGAATAGGAAGTACCTGTTGAAAAGTTATATCTATTTGCGAATGCATTTTCTTTTATTGTATTTCCACCTCCGGTTGTATTTTCATCTTCAAAAGTGGTTTGTCTAAAGAACCAGTTTATAGTTTTAACCGGGGTTTTAGGTACAAGTTCCATTTTGGCGACTTGTTCTCCACTTTTTATTTCTAACGTAGGGTGTTTTTTTACTATATCCGTTATGAACGTGTATTTAGTATTTTTAAGGTACGTACGTTCGGGATTTTCAATGGTTATTTCTTCGGTTACGATATCAAAACTATTGAGGGAATAATTTCCCGATGTGTTTGTAAAAAATGTTTTAGGGAAAAATTCAATTTCGAAAATCATTTTTTGTTTATGAATAGCACACGTTGGGAAATATGGTCGGTTAGGTTTATTCGTTTCGTATTCATCACTTTCATATTTTCTTGAAAAGAAAAGTGGTATGGGTATAAATACTTTTGAGTTTTTTTGATCGAGAAAGATGTGATTATTAGATTCAAAAGACGTGTCTTCTGCTAAATTCCTGTTTATAGTGTATCTTTTTGTTCGTTTTTCGGATTCATCGAGGTAAAGTTCGTCGTATATTATTCCCCAATCTGCGTGAAACTTTTCGACGATCATTTCATCTACACGCATGGTAACCGATTTAATGAGATGCCTACCTATTTGGTCGGCATAGTAATCTGATCCCGCTGGTAAAGGTGGTAAATTTATTGAAATGTACATATTAGATAAGAGATCGCCCATACTCCTTGGGTTAAATGTTACTTTAATCGTTTCACCGAATGGCCAATTTACGTTTGCATCACCTGGTTTAGTTATATTTGTACTTTTATGAAATTTTCTAAAACTGGCGTGTTTTTTTGGTTCATATTTGAATAACGAGTGTTCGGGGTCGGGGTTTAATAGATATTTATCCTGCTTACCTATTGCATTTAAAGAGATGATAGCTCCTGTATCTGGACCTGTGGCGTCGCACATACTACTTAATATAAACAATTTTTTAAATATCATTATACACGAGTATTTCTCGATTATGAAAATTTTTTGATACGTAACTTTGTAATCCTATGTACCAGAGTAATATATCTTCTTTTGTTAATGAACATGACATGTATTGATTTACTTTTCCTATTTCACGTCCTTTTAATTCACTTATGGATGGTTTTTTAAAGTTTTTAAAACAATAATTGCAAACATTTTTTACTTTTAGACCGAAAAATTTGTAATATTTATAGTTGTTGTGTAACCAGATAGGTCTGATTTTCCTATATTTTCTTATAAGTTCTTTTTTTTCATAGTTACGACATTTTACGGATAGGTCTAAAGGATTTTGACAAATGTGACATAGACCTTTACAATAAATGTGCATAAAAGATATAGTAGTTATTTTTTTATGTCCCTTGCATATTATAACCAGGTAATAAATCCAGACGGGGTATCTGTATTGGGTATAAATAATAGCGTTGAAAAACCGCTACCCTTATCAGAACCAGAGATTCAAATTCAAACCGAAACAGAAATTGAAAATAGACAAGCGATAACAATTGAAATACGTTCAGTCTATAAATTATTATCAACTTTAATGTTCTCCTTGACATTTTCTTACTTTTTATTATTTCCTTTTGGGTACGTAAATACGGTAGATATGATAATGTCTGTAATTTCTCATTATTACGTGTTTAAAAACGATGTTAAGTTTTTATCAATTCATACGGTATATCTTATTTTAAGATTTTGTATAGCTATGTATTTAAAGTTTATTGAATATTTAGGGTATTATTTTGTATATTCTTTTATAAATACATGTACAATTATAACCTTAGTCGCTGATCATAATAATATTATTACATCACAATTTCAAAGAAGACTTGATAATGTTGTATGACCAAAAAGATTTGGAAATAGCTAAGGGTTTGTATAAAACCCAAGAGGAAAAATGCGAACGGTTTGCGAGAAGTATTCATAAACTTAGACAATCTCGCAAAGAGTACGATGATAGACGTGAAAATAGAAAAATTCGGGTTCTTGAAAATGTACCAGAAAAAACCCACGAAAAAAGATACGTTATGAATATGTGTCAGGCTATGACCTCGAATGGGAAAAGGTGTACTTTTAAGGCGTCGTGTGGGAATTTTTGTAGAAAACATGCAATGAAAAAATAAATGTAGTATTATATTAAATGTTAGACCAGGAAACTCTTAGACCTGTTATAATAGCGATGGCCCTCTATCTCGCAATTTCACAAATTCTCCCAGAAATTCTTAAAAAACCAACCAATATAAAATTTATTGATGATATCGTTGCAATGCTCATAGCTCAGAAAGGTTCGCTTACATCAGGAACTATTCTCACTGGCTTGATTGTTATTCTTACCAATTACATTAATGACGAATTCTTGTAAAACGTTTTCTTTAGACGTTAGCATTCGAGTTTTTGAATGATCCATGTATCGTATTTTTTTATTATAGGCATCTTCCATGAACTCCATGAGTTGTTCCATATTTGGTTTTCCCCATTGCATACCTGCTTTGTAAAGAAAATCATCTCTAGGCAATTTTTGAAGCTCACACTTAATTGTATAGGGTGTTTCTATGTACTCAGATGCACCTCCATAGTCTGTTATAATAACGGCTTTGTTTCTAATTGCAGCTTCTACTGCACCCATACCCACACCTTCAGACGAAGAAAAGCTTACGTAACAATCTGATTTTGTATGTATTTCTTCCATAATTTCATCAGAAACGAGTTCGTTTATTACGGTTACGTTTGGTATATTTATTTTGACAGGTTGATTACACGTTGCTTTAACTATAAGTTTAGCATCTGGCTTGTTTAACCTTAAAAATGCTTCTAGAATTTTATTAAAATTTTTTCTTGGATCGTATACGTTTCCTATATGGTAAAATGTATAAGGTCGTTTATCTGGTATGTGTGCATGTATAACATAGAAGTGTGTATCTGGAAATTGTCTTTTAAAAATTTTTTTACAATATTCACTTGGAACGGCAATTTTATCAAATAGTTCAAATAGTTTTCCATAATCTTCGTGTACGGTTTCGGTTTCACAAACTGTCATACACGTTACATTTTTAATTTTACGTTTGATTTCTGGTATTTTATCAAGCCAACATGGTATTGGGAGTGCAAATATAAATGCAGAATCACTTTCTGGTATATCTTCGTGTATTTGTATATATTTGGTATATCCTACGGTTGGGAAAAGATTCATATATTTTATACAGTGCTGACCAATTCCACTCAGGAGAGTTGGACCGATGAATAACATTTAGTATAAAGATAATCTTTCTTTTATATATATTACGCAATGGACTCTGTAAGAGAACAAATTATGAATGAACAAGCTAGATCAAAAGTTCGTACTGGTGAGCTTTATAATATTATTAAACAGATTGCCGATCATATTGATCCACCAAAACCTGTTACACTAGCCCCAGCCCGTTCTGCACCAAAAACTCCAGCTCCAGTTCCAGCTCCAACTCCAGCCCCAGCCCCAACCCCAGCTCCAACTCCAGCCCCAACCCCAGCCCCAGCTGCTAAGAAAGTTACTAGAGCACGAAAACCTGCTGCTAAAAAGTAAATTTACATAGGCATGTGTGGCACGTGTGGTACAGGTGGTCTAGTTTTATTACTTATAAAATAGAATCCACCTCCTACAAGAGCTATAAAGATAATAAGATAATATAAAGGATATTTCTTCTTTTTTTCCTTTTCCATTTTTTCGATATCATGTTTATCTGGAAGTTTTTCAACATTTATGTTGAGTTCATCTATCTTCCCGATAAGTTTATGTAAGGCTTCTAATATTTGAACTTCCCTGTTTATAGGTTTTTCTTTAACATCAACCGAAGTAACTTCCAGTGTCATAAACCATTCTGCATCTGATTGTAACGATGTGTATGTGTTATCTGCTCTTAATTCGTATATTTCGAAATTAAGTTTTTGTATGGATATGGGATTAAATAGATTAGTTTTTCTATTGAAACCACGCCACTGTTTATCGTGTTGTTTATAATTATTTGGGCCGTCAAATTGGCGTTCAAGTGCTACGCGTGCAAATACCTGTCCTTTACGTTCGTCAAGCATTTGTGCAGGTTTTGGTACATCTTCGCATATTATATCGATGTATTTAGCACCACTACCAGTTCCACTACTGGTTGTACCAACTTGTGTAACATAGAAATCGACTAATTTTAAACCACATACTTTACTCATATCTGCAACATGAGTATTTGAAGTGAGGTTAAGGTCTAATGTGAATTTATTATTTGTACCCGTAATAAAATTAGAGTCAACTGTTATGTACTGTATTTTTTTAGGTAATTCCTGGAGTGAAACCATCTTGTATTTACTATATAAAAAAATAAATGTAAATATAAGCAGTTAAAATGTATACATTCTATTCTAGTGTGTGTCGATTACTTAAACCATCTAGTAGTAATAGTTGTAATTCTAGTAAAGGGTTTGAGGAATCGAATTCTAAGTCTTCTTATGAATCTCTTACCCCTAATTTATACATATCTAAATCGTATAAAACTATATCAGCTTTAGATGAACAGGGAAAAAAAGTTATGTTGGAAGTGGAAGTGTTTGATCCAATGTTTGCAAGATACTAACCTAAGTTAAAAAATATAAATAAAGAATTAATAACTTTAACATATAAATGATATGGACTACATGCACTTGCACACTTACGACTACAAACTCGCTTTCTGTCAAGCGACAAATGAACTCTGTGAAGACGTTCAAAGGCTTATATGGGAAAAATCTCAAAAATACGACTATGAAAATCTCATGTGTCCAGGAGCCCCACGAAAAGGGGGAAGAAGAAATACACGATTCGCAGAAGAAAGACTCCAAACGTTGGTTAGAAAATGGAGGGATAAATGGGGGGAACCAACTGTATAATCGTATGAAAACACTGGCTTATGAAGAGTTTTGTCACAAAGATTTTAAACGAGAAGAGTACGATTCGTATTCATTGGTTTTATACCGAACAATGTTAAACGAATTAGAATACGAAAGACGTAATTTGAAATATACAACTCTTTTTGGTGATAAATGGAGACATTTATCAAAAAATAAGGATCCGTTTTTATACGATAAAAAATTAAACGATATACAGATTCGTATAAACGAATCGATAATCAGATGTGAAGAATTTCTCGAAAAAGAAAGAGAATTTAAAAAAAAATATTTCAGTGACGAAAATATAAATTTCGATAATATTATAGTATAAATATTTAATGAATAAATTGTAATGTAATATAATAAATGTTAAGTATAATAAACCCTGGTAGTAAAACACTTAGAATTTCGTGTCCCACAAAAAGGAAGGAAGGTATAAAAGAGTATGAAGATATAAAAACTAAAATAAAAAAATCAACTTTACGATACGGCGCTGCAGTTTCTACGTATCATTTTATTTTTCATACACCCGTAGACGGTGTATCTGCAAGTTTAGGTATTATCGCTTCTTATGTTTACGTAGATTCACTTTCATCGTATGTCGATAATATAGAAAAATCGTTTGGTTTGAATAAAAGGTTATTGGTACCAACGTGTCTTGCATTATTTGAGTCTATGTGGAATTCACACGATTTACCTTTCGATTTTAATATGGGGGCAACACTTTTTGGGTTTTTAGTATATAAAATGGCTTTTTATCAGATTTTAGCTGAGGAAATTTTAATGAATAACGAAGACCTAAGTCGTCTAGATGAAATATAAAAATCAAAACTAAATATCAAACAATGTCTGTTTTTTACGAATTATTGAAAAAAAGTACAAGCCTTGAAAAAGTTGAAGAGATGAACGAACTCATTTCCACTATTTTGAGTGATGGTCAGCTTGATATGGACCTATGGGGGCTTAAACCTGATGGTAATTTTCCGAGTGAATGTAATCCTATGGATTTTGAATACCTTGGTTTTATTGGTTTAAGCAAACCGGAAGGAAAGGAAAATCTTCGTTTTGTTGAATTTATTCACGAAAATAAAGGATGTGGGGGTATTATGAAACCCTTTCTTGAAAGGCTTACTAAACATTTATCTAAAGATAAGAAAGATATGTTATTGCTTCCACGTGTAATTCGTTCTAAATCTAAAGAATTTTGGAAGGAATGTTTAAGTAAATATTTTACTAATATTCAAGACGGTGAAAATTTCATTTTCAAGAAAAAAATCCCAGACGTTGTGAATTGGGTAGAACTGACTAATATTATTCCTTCTAAACCATTAGAAGAAGAATAATCTTACTTAAACAAATACATTTATAAGTTGTTATATACATACAAAATACAATGCCGTACCTTACACGTGAATTATTAAAAAACTGTACTTCCCTCATTAAACTTGAACACTTAAATGAACTGTGTTCGAGTCTTTGTGGTTTTTCTTCCGAGGTTTATGGATTGCGCACCGAGTTCGGATATCCATCACACCTTATGTCTAGAGATAATAAAAATTTTATAGCTTATATTGGTATTCATAAAAATAAATTAGAAACAAGTTATGGTCAAGCACACTTTATTACTTTTTACCACGAACCTAAATCTATTACATATGGAACCAAGTTAGGTATTTTGGAATATATGTATGATATTTACATGGATCATACACACGATGAACTTTCTGAAAGTGGGTATAGAGGAAATAAACATTTTTCTGTTGAACTTTTTCCGTATAAGATAAATTCTAAGAATTGTGAGTATTGGAGAACAATTATTGAAGATGATTGGGGAGTGTGTGATAAAATTTCACTCGAAGATTTAATTGATGATTATGAATTGAAAAATAAAGTTAAATGGGATAAACTTCATCGCATGTTACCAGAAAACATCGACGAAATGTACAACGATACCGAATTAAGTGATGACGAGGGTTCTTTTGTTGATGAAGAAGAAACTGACGACGAACTCGAAGAAGGTGAGATTTTAATGAGTGATTCAGAGGCCTAAGTGAATAAAAAATAAAAAAAATAAAAAAAATAAAATGCGTCCAAACTGTCCCTACGAGAACTGTTATTGCAGAGCTGGTAAGAACGGATTCTGTTTAAAACATAAGGAGATCGGTGAAGCTGTAGAAGCTTTACTTTTACTCTCTAAAGGAGTTAAAAAATAAAAACATTTAATAATTAGTAATGTCTAATAGTGATGCTACACTTCAAAAAATAATGGCACTTATAGATGATCATTCGGAAGAGATACCAGAGGGTGATTATTTAGACATGTGTAATAAACTTCGTGATATTTTTATAGACCAACAACCCCGTCGCACCCGTACGCTTCCTAATACCTTACGTATTAATCCAATGGATACGATTTTCCAAAGGTGTATGGTTTTAGTTAGAAGACGTAAAGAATTAAAAAAAGATTTGCATTCTACTAAACCTCGAATTAGAATTACTTTACGTGTAAAACAAGAAGCGCTCGATGCATATTGTAGTGCCATGGATTTACCTTTGTGCAATACTTTGGAAGAATTATATGCGTTAGGACATGAACCACTCGATAATTTCTTTGAAGAGTATTTACAATTAACTAATGAACATAGACGACGTGAAAGAGAGAGATATATAAAACAATTAGATGAAATTGAAAATGAAGTTACTAATATTTGTCATTTTATTACAGCAACTCAAAGTTTAATGAATGCGTTTTATGCAGTTCAAGTGGGTGTTGCGGGTATTAATGATTGATTTTATGTAAATAAAATAAACCTAAGTTAGTTTATATTAATAAAAAAAATAAGTTACTAAAAAATGGAAGCACTTACCAGTTTAATGTCTAAAATTGACCTCAATTCCAAGGTTATCCCCGAAGGTGATTATCTTGAAATGTGCAATTCAATTAAGGAGGTTCATAAGGTTTTAAAATATTGTCCAGCAAACATTGATGATTATTCATCATCTGACGACGAAGATTTTAATATGGTACCTGTCATTTCCCCGGTTACACCACCACCCTTTTCAACTATAGATAGAAGAAATAACAGGAATAGGTATTATGAAGAAGAAGATTTAGCTAATGCAGATGCAAATGCAGATGATGACAATGTTATTACAACCGATCCAGCTGAAAGAGAAGAGTTGTTAAATTATATTAACTCAATACGATTACACGAGAACGATGTTGTTAGAAGAGTATTACCACGTCTTGCGATACCTAACGAGACTATGTATGATGAACGTGGTCCGTTTATTAATGAATTGTCACAAGTAGAACAAGAAAGACACGATACGTTCGATGCATATATGCATGAAGAATTGGATAAATTAAATGAAGAAATAACAACGAAACTGAAAGAAAGAGCTAAATTAAAACCGCGTCAAAGAATTACAGCGGTTGTTCGTAAAGACGCTGTGAGAAGTCGCGCTGGAGAACTCGGTTTTCGATTATCGAGATATACTGTCGGTGCTCTTTTGGATAAGGGACACGATGTAGGAGATGTAAGAAATTTTTACAGATCCTACCTCGAGGATTATAACTATGAAATTGAATGTAGAATAAACGATTTAGACGATGAATTGGATATACTCCGAAGAGATAGAGATGAACTTTTTACTGCAATGAATATTGAAATATAGAAGTTTTTAATCAAATATAATCTTACACCATTTTTCATTAATATTACCGAAAGGTGAATATTCAAACAATAAATGTATTAACGCACCTGATATAATGAGTACCCACGCACCCTTGTATATAAATTTTTTAATACCCATCACTAAAACGTGTAATAAAATGCCGATGAAAAGTGCTTCGAGAATGACTGTAGTAACAGGCCGCATATTTTATATTATGTTATAAGATTATTTTTAAAAATATTATCTCGTGATATATAAAATGATACTTGTTGTTATCATTCTATTTATCATATTATTGATACTTGGAATACGTCGTAATTCTCGGAGTGAATCTTATAAAGTTGGTTGGGAGGTTAAGAGATGGTTTTATCACGTTAGTTCTAAAGAAAAATGTAAGGATTGTAAAACATGGAGACAAGATCGTAGACCACTTTTTACTTTAAGATGGAAGAATGAAGAAGGTGTTGAAAATATTAAAAAATGGATTATTATTTTTAAGGATGATAAAAATAAAAAAATATACGAGATAGAAAATAATGAACCAAAGAATTTAAAAAAGGGTAAAACTGTAACTATAACTGTACCACACATATCTGAATTTGATGGATATGTTGATAAAGATATTATGGTGAAAGTTTATCACGATGAAGTTAAATACATAAATAATACGTATAATACAAAATTTAGGATTACTTCAGAACATATGAACAACGTCAATATAAGACATGGTCACAAGTTTCCGAGTGTTGAAATTAAAAAGAAAGAAGAGGGGCCCGTGGATTGTAAAGGTGAATGGAAAAAAAAGGGGGATAGGAAGAGGGATGATAGGTATAGTTATCAGGATTGGAAATATCAACACTCAGTGGCTAAGAAAGGGGAGGGTAAAGATTGTGACATAGATAATTCTAAAAATATTACTGTAAAATGGGTAACTGATAAAATTCTCCCTATTTTTACACGCGATCCTAATACGGTTAAAAAGTTAGAAACTGAACCGGATTATCACGCTAAAATGACCGATACTTTAGATGATTATACACCCCCTGCACCACCTCCACCTCCAACTCCTATTTATCCCGATTCACATTATGTGTTAAAAGGAGGTCACTGGTATATGATTGGTAATTACAAAAATAGACTTAGAGTCGGAAAAGATGGTATGTTATTTTTTGACGATAGTTTTAAAACTGATGCAAAATCTAAACCAGCTTGTGCGAGTTATTTTTATATTCAAATGGTAAAACCAGAAGGTGATGATAAGGATCAAGCTTTGGGGCCTCGGTTTTGGTTGAAGAATAGATATACTAAAAGATGGGGGAGAATTACTCGTTACTCAGAGCATGATAAAGATACTCGCGTACATTTTAATATTATTGATTCACCGGATAAATGTTGGGTAAAAACTGCGAGTATATTCCAACTTAAAGATGGTTATTTGTATGCAGATGGTAAGGTATTGAGAAATGGTCAGGAATCACCCTCCAGAACTTCTAATACTAATCAAGTAACATATATGCAGCCTCGTAATAACGATCTTTATAAGGAATTACACGGTTTGAGGGTTCTTCGTCAAGATACGGAGGAAAAGGGGGTAGTAAAATGTATTTTTCCGGATGAGACTGAAGAACGCCCTGATCCAAGTAAGGATAAAGGGGATAAGGAGATGTGTGTATGGGAAGACTCGAGTTCGAATGTGGGTGGAAAAGAGGTTGTTGATACTAGGTCCTGTAAGCCCCGATTCACTAAAGATGAATGGATAAGAAAAATTCCTGATCAATATAGAAAAAAGGAATACGAGGAAGGAGTTCAAGAACAAACGGGAACATATGAACATGAAAAATATAGTAGTACTAAAACTGAAGTAAGACCTATACCACAGAAACCAATACCACAGGGACCAATGAAGATAGGTTTTAATAATGCTATAGATGGTATTAACAAGCAATGTGAAAGTTTAAAACCTGGTTCTAGCTGTGATAACTATGAATATAAAGGTAATGAAAACAAAAATAAAAACGGGTTGTCGACGTTTTCAATCCCATCATATTTATTGGGTTTTCATTATTATCAATGGGGATATCGTAATAAAACCGCAATTAATCCATATTGGCATTATTACAAAGACGACAATCAAAGTGCTATTAATCCATGTAAGACACATGATTCGGAGAAATTGAAAAAAGAAAAAATGAAGGCGTTGGGTATAGAGGAGGGTAATGATAATATTATAATACCCATAGATGGCATGAATCGTTTAACAGAGGTAATACCTATGTTTAAATCGACAAAACCGAATACTGCATCTATGTTTGGGTATGCAAGTATGCCAAACTCACCTACAAAAATGCAATCTGGGACTGTTAGCGATCGCAAGGGTAATGAGATTAGAAATATACCACCAGGGTTCGGTGATTCTATAGCCGCTATTTCGGGTGGTATGGTAGTGGGTGATCGTGCAGCAAATTGTGTCCATGTTTATAAGACTATTAATCTGGAAGAAACTAAAAAATATACTTCCAATAAGAGGTTAGTACAAACTCTTAAACCACCACAAGAGATAACTGTGAAAGGTAATAAGGTAACCGGGTTACATAATTTTGGTAGTTGTGTAGCTGGCTTTCATGGAGAGATTGCTGTTACGTGTTCGGATAGTAAGAATAAAAATTACGTTCTTATTTACGAGCTAGATACTAGCGTTTTGGCCGCCGCCACCGAAGGTAAAAGTTCCGATGCATTTACATACAAATACCCACTTGAACCAATTATGGATAATGATTGTCAATATGTAATTAAGGGTAAAACAACGAATTTAAGTGGTAATAGAAAAGAAATTCCGTATTATAAAGACTGTGATAAAAGTCTTATAGATCTTATAAATAGAAATAATTTTGGTATTTCTATACAGTATATTTCTAGTAATAGACTAGCTGTCGGACAGGGACCATCTTTTTGGATGGATGGGCTAACTTTACGAGTTGCAGATGAACGTGTTGTTATTTTTAAAAAGGTTCCACAAAAAGTAGCTGATGGTTGGGTGGTGGCTTGGAAATACGAAACCGAAATAAAAAATCCAGATCCGTATACTGTTAAGAAGGACGGTGCATTGTCATATGAAATACCATTAGGATTTGGAACTTCTATTGCCGGTGGTTGGAACACACTAATGATTGGTAGTTGGGAAAGTGATAACAGAAAGGGTGCTGTACATGTTTATGACTTTGTAGATAATAAATTTAAGCATAAACATAAAATAGTTCGAAGTGACGGTAGGAAAAACGATTATTTTGGTATGGACATTGTGTATATTGAACAACATAAGAACTTGATTGTTAGCGCACCTGGTTCTGGTTATACAGTAGGTAAGGTATATATTTATAAAAAATCAAATAATGGATGGGATGAAAAGCAGGTATTACAGGGGAAATATAAGAGTTATGAGTATAGTCCGGGTTCATCACTTCCCGCACAAGAATTTTTTGGGTATTCTATGGCTTCTCACAATGATAATAAATATTTATTGATAGGTGCGCCCGGGGGAAGAGTAACATATAAAGTACTATCTGGAGATAGTGATAAAAAAGCGTTAGTAGAGACTTTTAAAGATGGTCGGTCTTCGTTAGAACACGTACCTTATGAAGAAACTAAAGGTGATATCCGTGAAGGTTTTGTGTATATGTATAAGAGGCAAAGTGATGGTACATATAAATACCATATGATAATACATAGAGGTAGTACTTCGGATTATATTCCTGAAACATCTGCCGCTTTTGGATCTCAAGTAAAATCAGATGGATTTCATAACATGATTGCATCATCTTATCCACTTAGTGAGTCTAGGAAATTTGCCGAACCTCAAGTGTATTCGGCTAAAACAGATTTTCCACGTCACGTATAGTGGATTAAAAATAAAATAAATTGTTATAATAAATATGATCGTAGCATTAGTGCTCGTTCTTTTCATATTTATTATAATTACCGCAGTGTTATTAATTTTAAAAAAGAAGGGCAAACTTAAAAATTTAAAAACCTTGATTGATAAACAACAGGGGGGAGAAGATGAACAAGTTGAATTTGCACCTTCAGCTGCACCTTCACCTCCATTAAAGAGTGAAAAGAAAGATGGAGAGGAAGATGAAGTGGTGGTAGAGGAAGAGGAAGAGGAAGATGAAGAGGAAGAGGAAGAGGAAGATGAAGAGGAAGAGGAGGTAGAGGAAGAAGAAAAGCCATTTTTTATTAATTATATAACCGAAATGTCTAGTCCAAAGATTTTGAATATAGATGAAGATAAAAGTGGTTTTAAAGTTAAAAAGGTGACTAAATTAAAACATCCACAGGAATGTGATAAACTTTGTATCGAACAAGATAACTGTTCGGGTTTTAAGTTATCTGAAAATTTCGATCGTACATTCGATTGCCATATATATCATACACACGATGCATCAAAAAATGCCGATTGTTTTACAGAACCCTGGAAAACAGATACATGTGTAAAGGATGTAACCCCTAAATCCGATCGTGAATGGAATCGTCTTAATAATGATAAAGGTTACGCTGGTACGTATTGGAAACAGGATATTGAGAAAGAACGTTTATATCCTAAGGAAATACCACCACCTCCACCACCACCTGATGCACCTCCACCACCACCACCGCCTCCACCTCCACCTCCACCTCCACCTCCGCCTCCTCCACCTCCTCCACCTCCGACTTCTAAGATACCTGATGAAATGAAAGTTTGGTTTCAAGATAATTCAATGGCAGAAGCAGGTAAAGGTGGTGGGGGTGTAACAAAGTGGAAACAAAAAACACAAACATGGGAAGACCCTGATGGTAGTATTTACCTTGTTAGGTATAAATCTTTTATGGTAGATAAAGATACGACATTTTATGAGATAAAAGAGAAGGCGTATAAAGAATATCCATGGAAGGTGGATATATCGGTTGAAGAGGCTGTTTTTAAAATACCCTTGGCGGGAAAAACAATAAAAAGTGATGATAAAACAACGAGACTATCGGACGTATGTTGGGATTTGAAGAAAGATGATTGGCATTGGAGTTGTAAAGGAGCTAAAGGAGTGATGGTTTTTCTAAAAACTCCTGTACAGAAAAAATATATTAGTTCATTTAATACTTATGTTGTTTTTCCCAAAGTATATTATACCTTCAATACTATCCCTGGTCAATGGTTTCATTTAGTGAAAAAGGAGGGGAGTAATTATAGTTTTTTGAAAACTGATATGAGTGATGGTGCTAAATATTTGAGTTTAGAAAAAGAGAATGAATTTATCATAAAGGAAAAGTTAGAGGAAAATGTAAAATCGCCATACGACTTCAAAACAAAAATAACTAAACGTGACGCATTTTTGTATAGTAAAAGTGGTAAATTAATTTCGGGTATGTATGGTTCTAACGATACTAAACTGACTGGTTCCGGAGATAAATTGTTGGGGTCGGAAGATCCGTATTTTATCGACCCTGATTTTGCAACCGCATCGGATTATGATATGGCAGCCTTTAAGTTAATTGGTGGAAGTCCAATTGCGAATACTAATGTAAAAACACATATACATCAAACACTAACATATCAAGGCACACATTACTCACCTAATTGTGAGTATTGGATTTTCTTTGATGAAGAGAAAGGAACTACTATATATGAGTCGCAAAATGCCGAAAGAACGTGTAAAGGTTTTAATGAGAAACCAGAAGAAGTAAATAGAAGAATGCGTCTCCCTAATACGACTGGTGCAAAAACGTATTCCTTTGTTTTAAATGATTATAATAAAGCGGAACTTAGATTTCATAGGTCTTGGGATAATGATCCCGATAGTGTTATTAATAAAGGGGATGATAGTAGTAACATAAAAACACGATTCGTTGCAAAAAAGACGTCTCCGCATGGAGCTATATTGTTATTAACCGACAATGGAACTTTAGTTGTGGTTGATGCTAAAACGGGTATGGATTTGAAGATGTTTGATTTTATTAATAGAAAAGAAGGTGATGTGGTTAAATGTAATAGTGACGATATATTTTATACACGAAAATTGAGGTACCCTTATGGTCTGTTTAAACACTCCAAAGTACAGAGGGATGGTTCTATAATTTATAGATATTCGGGTACTCGTAACGAATTAAGACCAATTCAAAAGAAAGCTGCAATTTCTTGGAATCCGAGTGTAGAAGCGAAATGGACTGACACCGCTAACCCTGACTTAGATACGACTGGAAACCCAGAAATCGATGATAAACAAATCTCGTGTGGTAATGCGACATTGGGTGATATTATGAAAGAATATACACCAAAACCTGAACATTCTGCTTCTGCTCCACCAACAGGTGTTAAAAAAGAGCCTGTATTATGTAAAAGTAATAATGATTTTTTTTATATAAAAAAGGGTTCAAGTTATCTTCAAATTTTTAAACAAGATGAGATGAAACCCAGTGCTATGTTTCCGCACATTAATTCTTATTTAACAAAATGGAAAAAATCAAAATCTGATGCGAGTGTATTTAAAATAGAAAAAACGAACGAACCTATTGGGCATGAATTTGGTAAGAAAGATCAATATTTTGTATATACTTACGATAATTTCGAGGGTAAGGTTTATTTACGTTATCACGGGGGAAAAATTTTTACTCATTTTCACGCTAAAAGATTTGATCATACAGAAGAGTTACTTCTTAAACCTAACAATACACTTACTGTAGAATGTGTTGATTATGCTTAACCTAAGTTATTTTGTATTATTTAAAAAAATAAGAAATAGTAAATACTAAGTAAAAATGTCCAGACAAATGAACGAAAATATGGTGACTCGAGTCATTAAACAAACAAACCAGTGTATGGAAGATTTAATTTCTACATTTACTCAGAAGATGAAAATAATGGAGGATAAGATGGATAATATTATTAATGAAAATACATATCTTCGTGGTAAAGTGAATGTGGTTATAAATGCATCTATTGAACAAAATCAATCTCTTCATGAAAAGATTGATTCGTTAATGGGAATGAATAAAGTTTTGGTTGAAGAAATAGAGTCCCTTAAGAAACCAAAGGTTAAGAAACCAAAACCTGATTTGGTTGAGCGTGTTCGGTGTAAATGTCTTACTAAAAAGGGTGAGCAGTGTAGAAAGTTTTGTATAGAGGGGTGTGATACGTGTAAGCAACATGCAAATATACAAATGAAATCTACTACTAAAAATGGTTCATTATCAGATAATACTGATAAATCTCCACCAGATAAACCCGATGGTCGGAAAAGGAAGGTTCCAGTTAAACAGAAAGTTGCACCACCGGTACATAATCACAAACCAGGTGAAACCCCTGATGAACCATGTGAGTTATGTAATTCTCATGGTGACGTTTTTGATACTGAAATGCCTGATGAAGAATTTAGTGGCGTGTCCGTCGATGGAATTACACTAGAGGAACGCTTACGTCGTGCTATAGAGGAAGAGGAGGTAGAAAATGGTTCGGAGTCTGAATGTATAGAAGAAGAAAACAGTAATGTTAATTCTGATACTACAAATTCAAAATCATGGGCAGATATAGCTGAAGAAGATAATAATGTGAAGTATTGATATATGGATAAACATCTAAGACGTGTTTTAGCTATAGTCGATGAAAATCAAGAAAATATTTGTGAAGGTGATTATCTTGAAATATGCGACAATTTAAAAGAGATAAGAAAAATTAATTCTAGACAACGTATTAAAAGAGGTTTTCGTAGTATTATTAAATTTGCAAAATATATTGTATTCTTAAGACTTGGGACGGGTACGTTTAATAAACTAATTAAAAAATAGAATGTTTTAATATATAAAGGTAATGAGTTTGACAAGTGATCCTATACGTAAAACAATGTCACTTTTAGATGAGAATAAAGATAATTTACCAGAAGGTGTATATTTAGAGATGTGTGATAATTTAAAAAAACTTTATTTAACAGGTGATACTTCTAGAGATACATATTTAATTAACCTAACAAACGAGTATTATTCTTTATTAGAGGATAATGAGGCTTTACGCCACGAATTAGTTGAACAGAAAAGGGAGCTTTTGCGTGCAAATGTTTCACGTTTTGAACGTGTTTCCAGACCAGCTCTTATTCAACCACGTGGTATGCTTGATTCTTTACTTTTTGACACAAATAATCCAATATCTTTACAGCCTACAAATAGACAAAGCAATACCGATTCTCATAATACGATGGAGCATGATTCACATGAGATACCATATACCGCTTTTGGGAGGGTGTCAGCTACGCGAATTGGACGTCGATAATTTATCAATTTAAAAAACTACATCTTTTTAAATTGATAATAAATAAAAATATTTATATAGTATAAACATGAATGCTCCTATAAATCAGGCTGTTAATAACGTTGTTAATAATGCTGCTAAACAGAAAAAAATGATGATGATGCTCGGCGGTGTATGTATATGTTGTTTGTGTATGTCGTCAATTATGAGCATGTCGGGTTCAGGAGATAAAAAACAAGAACCTACGCCAGGTACTTTGGAACAATCTGAGGATATACTCGATAAAGTATCTGCAGATCTACCCGTAGATATCCCTGATATTGATTCCGACGAAGATACACCAGCGCCAGAAGAATCAGAACCAGTACCAGAAGAATCGGAACCAGCGCCAGCTATCGCTGAATCTCCACCAGTAAATACGTATAGTCTTAAAGAAAAGGCTACGGGTGCTAACGATTGGGGAGGGGGTAACACTATATTTTGGGATCGACACCCCATGAAATGTAACACGGGTGTTTTCAATCAATGGCAATTGACCGAACCTGTTAAAAATAGTAGAATTGAGTTTAAATATAAGTGTCTCGAAGGTACGGGTATTACAAGTTCTACAGCTAAACAGACTGACTGTAAACGCGATAATGGTGGAGATTCTAGATGGTTAGTCGAACACGATGTTGATTGTGAGGGTTCGCCTCTTACAAATATTGTATATGGTCATAAAGCGTGTGGGCGTCGTGGTATGAATTATTCTTATAATTGTGGGAATAGAAAGTCGGATACCTGTCGTGATGCGACTACCGAATTGACTAACATATCAAGACGTTCTACTGATTTAGCTTCTCATAATGTTAAATGTAATGGTGATGAGTATTTATCGAGATTTAAATTGGCAAAGGGGGATGGTGGTAAGTTTATGTATGAATACAAATGTTGCAAACCTTGAGTATTAAATTTAAATAAACATTTTTATATACAATTTGAACTTTGGATATAAAAATGAAATGTGTGAATTCGTACTTATTTATTAATAAACTATTGTTTTTTATAAAACAAGCTTTTTACGCGTTCTTGTATTTTAACCTTTTCATGTTTTCTTTGTTTATCGATAGTTTGTTTTATATCTTGAACAAATGGATTAAGATTTATTATCTTTTGCATTTTCTTACGTTCTAAAACACCTGCAACGCACAATTCCTGCCATTCGTGTAATGTAATTACTGATTCTTTTAATTCGTCTAATGTTTTTTCAGTTTTGTATAGAATACGTTCGTTAAGTTTTGGATCTGCTGCGCGCATTAAGTAGTATGTCATCGCGGTGACATCGTCGTGTGAGAATGAGTCGGTGTCATTACTATCTATACTATTGTTATCTTCGTGATCACTCGTGTAAGTTTTCGCGAAACAGTTTTTGACAAGTTTTTTGAGTTCTTCGAAGTCTAAATCGCCTTTACCATCTTCGTCTGCTTCTTTGAAGACTTTAGATGCTACACACGCTTGTGCGGCGTATTGAGCAGCTTCATTAACGGGGTCAAATTCTTCTTGTATTATACTTTTATAAACTGGAGATATGTCACCCATTAAGAACTTTGCAACGAATCCTACAACGGATGATGCAACACCCAAAAGAACCAAACCAGATGTTAATTGGAGTAGGACGAAAACGTAGTTAACTTCACCTACTATACCACTTTGTTGGATATCTATTAAAATACCGTATCTGTAAAAGTCAACATATATACCATTGGGTTGACCGGTTGTTAAATTAACTGGGTTGTTTATGTCGAACATGGTTGTGTTTGGTAATTGTTTGTAGTATATTTCGTCACCTTTAGAAAACCAACCTATCTTTGGTTCAACGTTAATTATAGCATATGTATCTTGATTTCCTATTTTTATGTTATCTTTGTGTAAGTTGTAATTGTGATATTTAACTTTAATGTTTAAACGTACACCACTTGTTCTTACATATGGATATTTATCCGTGTCATTTCCAGCTCCATTGAAACCGGTAATGTCATTGGTGAATTCAGGTGATTGTTCATCTAGACGTTTATCGAGTTTTACACCCGCTATATCTAACCATTCAGACATTTTGAGTCTAACTGATTCACCTTGTTCGAATGTGTATAAATTTTCTTCAGAGTCTTCTTTTCTGATATATGTTACTGGTTTCGGACCCGAATCTATAGATGAATCGAAATAGTGATTGAATGCGAATATACTATCTTCTATACCAACTGCTAAGAAGTTGGCTTCCATTGTATGGATACATTGATCCATGACAAGTTTGCACTCTTTGATTCCGTGTGGTTCCATCAAACATCCGGATTCTGGTTTAGTGTATCGTTGTCGGAGTGTTTCGGCTATATGTGTTGTGAAAAACATGACATTACCCGTGGGTAATTTTGATATCAATTCCGCACCCGTATAATACGCGCATATTGGTACTTTATAATACCAATCTGCTGAATAATTAAAAGCATAATTTGCAAGGTTATCGCAAAATGATGGGTTATTATTGTATATAGCGAGTTGTTTATCAGTATATTCAGTACCTCCAAGTCCCCATGAACTCACGACACCAGTTGGTACCTCACGTTCAATATATGTTTTTTCATTGAATAGAGAATATATAACCCATATTACAACTAGCATTTGTAGCATATAATTCAATAGTGCCAATTTCCAGTCACGGAGGACTGTAACCTTTTCTGTCCTATATGTCATATTCATGACATTGCTTCTGATCCATTTCCATGCTGGATTCAGCCTGGATTGGGAACGCTTCATTTTTATAATATAAATAGGGATTAAAATTTTTTTATAATTTATGATAGAAAATGGATATACAAACTTATGTCTATTTCAAACGTAAATTAAAAAGTGTATAAACGTTTGAAATAGGTTACACTTTACTATAACCACAAGATGAAACCTAATTAATACCTTAAATAATACACAATTTAGACTTATAAAACGCAAAAAAAACAAAATACCAGGCGAAATAATTTCTTAGCTATATATTGAGAGTGAAAAATAGGGCATAATGTCCCCAAACCCTATATAAATCAGGTATCATTTAGGTATAGCCCCTCTATAGGTATTATTTAGGGCTATTTCTGGCCCTAAAATTAGCCCTATTTTTTGTCTTGATAAATCAAGACTGGCGCGTAGCGCCAGGTACGTAGTACCAAAAAATAGGGCTAATTTTAGGGCCAGAAATAGCCCTAAATAATCTATAGAGGAGGTATGTCTAAATGACACCTAATTTATATAGGGTTTATGGAGTAACTATACCCTATTTTTCACTCTCATTATATAGCTAAGAAATTAATTAGACCGGGATTTCACGCATTTTTTGTAATAATTAATTAATTGGCCTGGGATTTTACACATTTTTCATAATTAAATGGTATATCTATTTCAAACCAACGACGAGATTAAACCGTCACCTATTTGTTTTAGACATACTTTGTGTATTAAATAGAAATATATACCATGATACACAAAACCTAACCAAAACCTAACCAACCGCGGCCCATACCTAGGCAAAGTCGCATCATATACCATGATACATAAACCTAACCAAAACTATATAGTAATTAAATATGCGGTTTGTGAGGGAATATACATAAATAATTTTATTTTTGAATATTAAGGTTCATGGATCTTCATGCTTATGAATGGATCGTCGGTCTCGGTGGTCTATTCGCATTTACAACTGCATATGGTATAGGTGCAAATGACGTTGCAAACGCATTCGCAACTTCAATAGGATCTGGTGCTCTTTCTATAAAAAAAGCTGTCATACTTGCCGGTATTTTTGAATTCTCAGGCGCACTTCTCATGGGAAGTCATGTCACAGACACGATTAGAAAAGGTATAGCGGATTACTCGTGTTTCGAAGATGATCCAGCTATACTCATGTATGGATGTATGTGTGTTCTCGCATCCATGTCTGTATGGTTGATATTAGCTTCACATCTGGAAATGCCAGTAAGTACAACCCATAGTTGTGTTGGTGGTATGATTGGTATGACGATGGTATCA
>VMHT01022089.1_pt1 | contig 25040 bp, 15 predicted proteins | sample 4693611 | NCBI WGS metagenome assembly VMHT01 (sample SAMN12280063, study PRJNA550983) | marine metagenome | isolation source: seawater sampled from same location over 5 years 0.02-0.2 micron viral filtrate | place: USA: collected off the coast of southern California halfway between the port... ...
GAGGCACCCGATTCGATTCACATTCCGTCGAGGTACGTCTTCGAGGATTTGAAAATCGTGCCCACCGAATTTCGCCGTGAATTGCTCAAATTGGTCGCAGGCACTCATGACCCCCGTGCTCAAACCTTCGTGAACAGCATCCTTCCCGTGAAAGTGTTCAATCTCTCCATCACCTCCCCAGAGGTGATCGATGCAACACACGAACGCATGCGAGAAGTCTACCACAAAGACGGAGGAGCATGGAAGCGAAGCGACATGCCACGAACCAGCTTTGTCTTCCTCAACGCCGAGGACGGACTGACCTCGGAAGAGCAATCCGCCGCCGCACAAAACGAGGCAGACCGAGCCTTGAGTGCCTACTGGAACGCCTTGGAAGGCACCATCGACCCGGACAAGGTGTCTCGAGCGGCTAACAATGCGCTTATCGGAAACGTCGAAGAGGTGGCCCAACAAATGGTGGACCGTTTCCATCCCGAAGATCGAATCATGGCGTGGTTTGATTTCTTCAACCATGATGCCGACCGAGTCTGCAGAAACATGACCGCTTACATGGAGCAGGTTGTACCACTGGTTGAATCCATCTTGGGAGGCGTCTGAGATGGGCCTCAAGCACAACACATTCTCTGCAGTTCAACCCGGCATGCCCGGTTCAGGAATGTACCCTGAATCGCCACTCGGCGAAAAAATCGAGGGCATTCCAACCGGTCGAGAAGTGGCATGGGAACCCCTGGTTGATTATCGCCGAAACGGCGTCTCTGAGACCACCATTCACGGAGCGGTGGCATGGGCGCATGGGGACGAAGTCATCCACTCCTTTGGCGGCAATGTTCTGTGTTATGGCCGCTCGATGATGAAGCCCTTCATGCTCAAAGCCTTCACCGATGAACTGGATGATTGTTCTTGGGAGCAAAAAGCCATCGCTGTAGCCTCTCACAACGGAGACACCGAACACGTGGCGGCTGCACAATCTCTGCTCAGTGAGCCTGAATGGCCGCTGATGCTAACCCCTCTTGACGTTCCCTTGATTCAATTTGGACGGCAGGTCCGCCGTCCTCGTCGATGGTTCCACACCTGTTCTGGCGAGCATGCTGCCATTTTACGTGGTTGCAGGAAAAAAGGATGGAACCGTGCCGGCTACACGCTCCCCACCCATGAGGTGTTTCACGCCTACATGGACCAAATTCGCAAGTACCTCGGCCCGGATTGGACACCGCTTCGAATTGCTAAGGACGGTTGTGGCCTCCCCACAGTATCCAACACGGTTTCAGAACTCGCTCAAATTTATGCGGGATTGGTTCGAGACAAAGACGATGATTGGATCTGGGAAGCCATGGTGCGTCACCCCGACCTCGTGGGTGGATTCAACCGACTTGATTCAACCGTCCTCAAGGCCGGAGAGGGACGTGTCATTGCCAAAGAGGGAGCTGACGGCTTGCTCGGTTTAGCCATTGAACATCCCGACTATCCAAAGGGGCTTGGCATTGTGGTGAAAATTGCTCATGGTTGGAATTCACAAGCGACATGGTACGTTGCAAGGGCGCTTTTGGGTGTCCTTGGCATCGACCTTCGTAACCCCTACCCACTTCATCGGCAAAAGGCCTTCATCGTACCCGGCATCGTGCCCGAACACTACGTCGAAGTCCTGGAAACCGTCCCGACATGGGACGAGTGGGACCCGGATCAAGACCGCTGGAATTACGACACTGAGGTGGCGTGATGGACCCCGTCCTCAACTACATCGACGGAGCCTTTGTCCCCGCTCAATCCAATGAAACCCTCGAAACCGTCAATCCTGCGACAGGAGACATCATCACCACCCTCCCACGTTCAGGACCTAACGATGTTGAGGCGGCGACTTCTGCCGCCTTACGAGCATCATCAGAGTGGGCAGCCACGCCCATAGCCGAGCGCATCCAATGGCTTGAACGCCTGGCCGATGCTCTTGAGGAGGAGCATGAGACCATTGCCCGGTTGGAGAGCATGGACACGGGTAAACCCATTTCATTGGCCCGTCGCGTTGATGCATCACGCTCGGTCACTAATTTTCGCTTCTTCGCAGAATTTGGTGGACAACACGAGGAACCAACCTTTAGCGACCATGGTGCGGTGAACCACATCCATCGTTCACCCATCGGCTGCGTCGGGCTCATTACGCCATGGAATCTCCCGCTTTACCTTCTTACATGGAAAGTTGCACCGGCACTTTTGATGGGCAACACCATTGTGGCCAAACCCTCAGAACTCACTCCGCTGACCGCCCACCACCTCGCCAGCGTAATCCAACGCATTGGACTGCCGAAGGGTGTCTTCAACCTCGTCCACGGATTGGGCCCAGAGGTGGGTCAAGCCATCGTTGAACACCCCCAAATACGTGGCATCTCGTTCACTGGAGGCACTTCGACGGGGAAGATTGTCGCCGCTACAGCTGCACCCATGTTCAAGAAAATATCCTTGGAATTGGGCGGGAAGAACGCCACGGTTGTTCTGGATGACGCTCCACTTGACGAAATCATGGACGATTTGGTGCGAGCATCATTCACCAATTCCGGGCAAGTTTGCTTGTGCGGCTCCCGTGTTTTGGTAGCTTCATCCATCTACGAGGATTTCAAAGAACGCTTCATTGAGGCGGTTAGCAAGATTGTCATCGGTGACCCTACCGAGGATTCAACCACCATGGGCACAGTCATCTCAAAAGACCATCAGCAAAAGGTAGAATCATACATTCGATTGGGTGTCGATGAAGGCGGTAAGGTGTTGATTGGTGGAACATCCAGCGATGCACCGGTCGACAATGTCTCACCCGAGGGTGCCTTTTTGCGACCAACCGTGTTTGAAGGCCTTAGCCACACCTCACGCACCGCAACGGAGGAGATTTTTGGCCCTGTTGTAACCCTCCATTCCTTCGACAATGAAGACGAGGCCGTCGCCATGGCCAACGCAACGGAATATGGCTTGGCTGGCTCGGTCTGGACAAATGACGTGCAACGAGGGCACGCCTTTGGCCAACGACTGGACACCGGAATCGTCTGGGTAAATACCTGGTTAAACCGGGACCTTCGTACGCCATTTGGAGGCGTCAAGCAATCCGGCGTGGGTCGGGAAGGTGGAGCATGGTCGCTGAATTTCTTTTCTGAACTAACCAACATATGCGTTCTTCAACCTTGAGAACACATGTTCAAATGCCTCCTTGTCGTCATACTGACATGGACGAAGAAACACTCCCTCTCTTTGTTCTGCCCATGGTACTCTTCCCCGGAGAAGTTCAGGAATTGCGCGTGTTCGAACCAAGGTACCGACAAATGCTTGACACCTGCATTCTCGACGACCTTCCGTTTGGGTTGGTCATGAACGACCCGTTCGAACCAACCAATGGTTGGGACGGCCCTCGCAGGCACGGATGCGAGGCCATCATTCTCAACCACGAAACACGAGGTGTGAACCACTTCCTCACCATCACCGGTGGCCGGCGGTTCTTCGTTGACGAGGTCATTGAACCAGCCCTTCCCCCATTTTCGGACCCCTCCCTCATCAAGCTGATTCAAGAGGGAGTCGCACCGGACATCGAGACACTCCTCGAGCATCTCCCCGAAGACGCCGAACACAGCCGACTGTACATCTCTGCAAAGGTCACCTACCTTGACGAAACGGGGGAGTTGAACGAAGAAGACCAAGCCTTCCTACGCACCATCACTTCCAGCGTCGTCCAGCGAGCAGGCCGTGGAATGAACGTTGATGCGGCAGTGTTGAACCAATGGGTCACCTCCATTTGCGAAGAGCAAATAGATGCTCGAAAAGAATCCATCTACAACATCGCAGCTTTGTGCCTCAACGACCTTGAATCAAGGCAACAATTGTTGGCGTGTTCAAACGCTGCTGAAGCGATTCACGAACTGCGAACCCACCTCATGACCTTCGCCAATGAAGAAGAATGAGCGAAGGCGACGATTTGAAAACACCAAGGGCGGTGGAAGAATCATGTCCGTCTACAGCGAAGCGCGGAAGGTGACCACTCACACGCTTCAGGAAATGAAGCGAGCAGGTGAGAAAATCACAATGCTCACAGCCTACGATTACTCGTTGGCACGTCTGGTTGACCAAGCCGGTATTGACGTGATTCTCGTTGGCGATTCAGCCTCGAACGTAATGGCTGGCCAAGCCACGACGGTCCCAATGACGCTGGATCACATGATCTACCATGCCCAATGCGTTGAACGAGCGGTCGATCGCGCTTTGCTCGTGGTCGACATGCCGTTTGGAAGCTATCAGGGGAACTCACGGCAAGCCCTTGAATCCGCTATTCGCATCATGAAGGAATCCAGTGGCCATGCCGTCAAATTGGAAGGTGGGTCGGAAATCGTTGAATCCGTGGAGCGTATTTTGACGGCAGGAATCCCCGTGATGGGTCACCTTGGCCTCACGCCTCAGTCCATTTACAAATTCGGAACCTACTCCGTGCGAGCTAAGGAAGATGAGGAAGCAGAGAAATTGATTGCCGATGCGAAGGTGCTCGAAGCCGCAGGATGCTTTGCCATCGTCCTTGAGAAAATCCCTCGAGACCTCGCCAAGCGGGTTTCAGAAGCATTGACCATTCCGACCATTGGAATCGGTGCTGGCCCTGATGTTGACGGCCAAGTTCTGGTCCTTCACGACCTTCTTGGAATCACCATGGATTTCTCACCTCGCTTCCTACGCCGATACCTGAACCTCGCTGAGGAAATTGACGGGGCCATCAAATCCTATTGCGATGATGTTCGTTCAGGAGATTTCCCCAACGATGAGGAATCGTACACCTCATGATCAAACGATTAGGCTGAAGTACAGCAGTGAGCCCCCGAGGGCTCCAATGTTCACACCAAGGGTGTGCCATAGGGCTAGGCGAAACGGTGGAAGATTGAATCGCCACCACGAAGTGCTCACCCAAATCCAAACCACGACGGCGAGGTATCCGCCGCAGACAAAACCTCCGAGGCCGGTTGACCAAATCAAGAGGAGAGGGAAGGCAAGGGCAGCGACTCCACCCAGGTACTCTTTCCACCGATTCTGAGGATGATGGGTCAGCCAGCGATGGAGCAGTGGAGAAAAGAGCATCATGAGCAACAATCCACCTTGAGGAGGATTCGGCATACCGTAGGTCAGGTGGGGCGACAAAAAGGCCTGCCATCCGGCTCCAGCCACAAAACCAAACATCGTCGGCGCGATGACGTTCTCGACCGTTTCTCGCCAAGTGGCGGTGCGAGGCGGGTCCAAGGCCAAATCCAAAACCGGCGTCTGTTCAACGGGCGCAGGTTCCATGTATTCCCGGTGGAGGTAGGTTGTTTATGACTCTGCGTTCGGCAAATAGACCACGCAAGGCCGATGATGAATTAAACCTCGCCGCCATGGGTCGAACATGGGCAAAGGTCGAATTGTTGCTGGTTGCATTGCACCGCATCCACCACACTTGGTCTACGCCGAAAACCCTCCACAAAACGAGCCCGTTGCCGAAGGTGGATGGGAACAACTTCGCTGGGGGTATGAGCGACTTCGAGCCTCGCTTGCAGACCAAGACTACGACGCCATCGTTCTTCTTTCACCGCACTGGCAAACCTATGTCGGAACCCATTTCCTCGGCTTGCCCCACTTTGAAGGACTCTCCGTGGACCCGGTCTTTCCGAACCTGTTTCGGTACCAGTACGACATGAACGTTGATGTGGATCTCGCCAAAGCCATTCACGATGAAGCAGAGGCGGCAGGTTTGCCTGTGAAAATGATGGAAAATCCAGATTTCCGAGTTGACTACGGAACCATCACCACCGGCCATCTGTTCAATCCAGATTGGGATAAACCCCTAGTGGTCATCTCGAGCAACCGTTCAACGGCTTATTATTCCGTAGAAGTCATGCAAGAAATCATGATTGAACTGGGTAAAGTCACCCGCAGGGCGATTGAAGCGAGCGGAAAACGAGTCGTCGTTCTGGCCAGCAATTCTCTTTCCCACCGGCATTTCACCACTGAATCCGAAGTTCCGGAGGACATGAGCAAAGAACACATCACCAGTCACGCCATGCACCTGTGGGACATGCGAATGATCGAGTACATGCGCAGCGGTCAAGCGCAACGCATCTTGGACGAGATGCCGGAATTCACTGAACAAGCCATCGCCGAAAGCGATGGCGGTGGGTTGTCATGGTTGCTTTCAACCCTTGATGTACCCGATTACCCGGCCATCCTTCACGGGTACGGCACCATCATTGGAACCGGAAATGCCGTCGTTGAATGGCCCTGCCATGCCCATGAGGTGAGTGAACAATGAGCGAAGGCAGTGTCGTTGGTTCCTTCGTGGTCCCAGTCCACCCCCACACAGTTCTTACCCCCGACCAGAATCCAGGATGGCGCGCCCTGAGGGATGCTTACGACGAAGCAGCCCAGATGATTCGAGACCTCGAGGCGGACTTGCTCATCGTGTATTCAACCACTTGGCCGTCCATCATTGGCCACCAAATTCAGGCGGACCCGAATCCAGAGTGGGTGATGGTGGACCATGACTTCCACGACCTTGGCTCGATTCCTTATTCGTTCAACATTGATGCTGACTTTGCCCACGCCTGGGACGACGCCAACCGAAACAGGGGGCTGAAAAGCCGATGTGTGAATTACAAAGGGTTCCCCATTGACGTGGGCTCAGTGGTCGCTCTTACGTTGCTGAATCCGAACAACGACATCCCTGCCGTCATCGTTTCCTCTAACATGTACGCCAATCGGAGTGAGACCACTGTCCTTGCCAAATCCTGCCTTGACGTGATCAAGAAACAAGGCCGTCGCGCCGTGGCCATCACGGCCATGTCCCTCTCCAACCGAATGTTCACCGATTTCATCCAGCCCGAGGAAGACAAGATTCACTCCCTGAAGGACGACGAGTGGAATCAAAAAATCCTGGAATTCCTTACCGAGGGACGCCTCGAAGACGTTGGGCAACTCTCACGGACGATTCACCGCCAAATTCGTGTTCAAAAAGTCGTGGCTTTCAAACCAATGTGGTGGCTTTCGGCCATGAATGGAAACCGCAACGACCTCAATGGAAGGGTATTGGCCTACGAAGCCATCCATGGAGCCGGTTGCGCAGTGGTGCACGTTGACCCGACGCCATCGGGCGTGGGAGACAAGGAATACGATGAAGACGACGTGGAATACTTCCACGGTGAGCGAGGAGTCTTGGACTCTGGAACAGAAATCAACGTCGACGAGTTGCAGACTCCTGCTCAAAAAGAAAGCCAACAATCTGAAGCCCCACAAGAGCAAGCAGGCGGTCCATCGTTGTGGAATCCCACAGAAGCAGAAGGCTCAGTCAACACCGATTCCGCTCCTAAACCAGTGGGAGCCTACCCCCACGCCCGAAAAGTCGGCAACATGCTCTTCCTCTCAGGCGTTGGACCGCGTCAACCAGGCACGAATTCAATACCCGGCGGACCCATCCATGATGAACATGGAGACCCCATGAATTACGACATCAAGGCCCAAACGCATGCTGTTGTTGACAATGTTCGGCGCATCGTTGAGGAAGCAGGAGCCTCCATGGATCAAGTGGTGGATGTCACCACGTTCCTTGTCGACATGAAGCGAGATTTCGCCGGATACAACGAAGTATGGGCAGAGACACTCGGCAAAGTTGGCCCGACAAGAACCACCTTGGCCATTGACGCTTTACCCACGCCCATTGCAGTGGAAATGAAGGTCATCGTCCACTTGGGCGAGTGAGTTTTTCCGGATACCGGGGAAACATGGTTGGAATTCATACAAATAACTAATATGATTTTGAGTCATCCCGGATTCATAACACCAATTGCAACCGGATTCGGGGGAAGAAAAACATGGCTAAGAACACCGTTGAAAACATCATCAAAGGCGTTGCATCGGGAGATGGAAAAGCCGTTGCAGAGGAAGTCAAAGGCACCCTCTCTCGAACGATTGGGCTTGCCACATTGGTGATTCTGTCGTTATCATCCATGCTCGGTTCAGGTTTGTTCATTCTCCCAGCCTTCGCTCAAGAGGTAGCAGGCGATGGCATGTGGTTTGCCTTCGTTTTGGCCGCTTCTGTGGTCCTCACGGGAGCATTCTCAAAATCCGAACTCGCCAGTGCCATGCCAGAATCGGGTGGAGTTTACATCTACATGGAGCGCACCTACGGTTCACTCATGGGGACCATCAGCGGGCTCGGTTTATTTGCTTCCTTCATGCTCAAATCAGCGTTTGCCTTGATTGGCTTTGCAGCATATTTGGAAGTGGTGACGGCCGCTTTGGATGTTGAGGTGAATCCAATCACAATGGCGCTTGTCCTCTTGACGTTCATTGTGATCATCAACATCACTGGCGTTAAAAAGATCAAGAAGGTCCAAACGCCAATCGTAGCTACTGCCGTCATCTTCCTCCTTTTCCTGTGTATCATGGCACTGCTAAGCGGTGATGCAGATCTATCGCGACCCATCACTAACGTTGACTATTTCAGTCCCGAGATGGGTTCTGCAGCAGCCCTTGTTTTCGTGGCCTATTCTGGAGCCATCAAGGTTGGAGCCATCGGTGGAGAGGTAATGGACCCAGAGAAAAACATCCCACGAGGTATGTTCGCATCGCTCTTGGTAGCAACCATCCTCTACGCTGGCGTGGCCTTTGTCATGGTCTCGGTGCTTCCGACAGGTTGGCACATGGACCATGGCCATGCCATTGAGAACCCAATCTACGTGTTTGCTGAACATGTAGCAGGGAGCACCGTGGGTGTTATCGCCGCTCTCTTGGCCATCATAACCATGGCATCCATGGCCCTTGCGGGGGTTTTGTCCGCATCACGATTCTTATTTGCCATGGCACGCGATAACCTTCTTCCATCAAAACTAGAAGACCTCAATCCCACTTATGAAACGCCGCACTGGCCGATTGTCATCACTGGAGTATTGATGGCGACGGCCATTTTGACCATCGATGTTCATGCCATTGCAGAGCTCGCTTCGGGATTCAACATCATGGTGTTCGTCGCCATCAATGCGTCTGTGGTTGTGATGCGGAATGCCGGGCCAAAGCACGAATGGAACCCGCCCTACAAATCCCCCCTCTACCCGCTTCCGCAAATCTACGGTGCAGGAACCGGAATCATCCTGCTTTGGCTCATTGGAGCGAACGCTCTCATCGGAGCGGCTGGTGCCATCGGTCTGGGCCTGGCAGTATGGTTATCATACGGGCGAAAACACATCCTCGAAGAAGCGCGAACAACTCCTTTCTCGGCCTTCAAATCACGCTTCATAAACCCGACACCTGAAGCCCATCAACGCTTCCTAACTGCCTTCCAATCCGCTGACATCGGCAGGAAGAACCACTTGACGTTGAGTGAATTTAGAGCCGCCCTCACCCAGGGGCTTGGCATGGACCTCTCACCAATGGAAGTCCGAATGTATTTCCACAAAGCAGACACAGATGGCGACGGGGTTGTCGACATTGACGAGTTCCTCGCGGCGATGGAGCGCAACGAGGAAGAGTAAGCGTTGGTCCAATCAAGCGAGAATCAGACGCAAATTCTCCAAACTGCGTAGTTCAGCGAAGTAGATCTGCTCAATGGAGTCATACATTTCTTGATCCCCAATTTCGTCCAAGAGTTTGATGATACCTGCGTAAACCTCGGCGGCTTTCGTCTCAGTTTCTAATGAGCGTTCCAGCATAGCTTTGAAATCCGTTGAATGAACGATGGGGTGAGGGTTGCGTTCGGTGACGGGAACGCCGCCTAATTTGACAATTGAACGACGAACAACATCGGCGTGCGCAAGGGACTCAGTCGCTTCTTCAGTGAACATTGGGTCAAGCTGAAGTCGGTGGATACCTTGGATGTTAGCCGCGTAATGAGCGTACATGTTCATGGCTCGAAGTTCCCATCCGAGCGCCTCATTTAGCCGTTGAATCAACACTTCACTGCTCATGCTATCAACACCCCCAACAGGTCCTACGATTTGAATCTCAGCCTTTGCATCAGGTATCTCATTCGTGGCGTATCCACTCGCCGCCGGGAGTTACCTCCCAATACTGGAGTTCTTCTGAAACATCAACGTACCAGCCGGTCTCGCCTTGGTTGGTCGAGGGGGTTGCTTGCATGACGCCGACTTTACCCGCTTCTTCGGCCAAAGCCTTCATTGATTCAAGGGTCAAACCATGCCGTTCATGGAGAGGCGTGTCGTCCACTACAGGCAATCCTCCAATCTCTTCTTCCTCGTCATCATCCTCGTAACCATCTTCATCAAAGGCATCCTCAAGCCATTCTTCTTCTGCGGCTTCGGTTGCCTTGCGAGTCAAGGTGACAAGAACGGCCAACAGAAGGATGAGGAGAACGGCGGCCATCGTCATGGCGGTGTTGGTTGAACCCACCGCACCTCCGAGAAGAACCTCCTCTACATCATAGAAATTTTGCGCCAAGAGACCACTCCACCGTACGGTGCAAGAACGGTCAGTCCCCCCGTTCTGAATGTCAACTTCCCATGTCCCATTGGTGACGAAACTCGTTGGACCAGCAGTACATGAAACGCTGGCATTCTCCTTCGGAATGCTCAACGTGTTGCCGTACATGTCTGTGGCAAAGGCGTTCAAGAGGACCACATCACCTTCGGCGATTCCTTCACTGGTCAAACTGGCTTGAATGCGAACTGGCGCCCCGGCTTCAATCGTAAGGGGAACGGTATGGGTTGCCCCCTCATCCTCAAGGACAAGTGAATAAACTCCGACCTGCTTCCCAGTGAATTGCCAATATCCAAGACCGGTTGGTGAGGCTTCCAATTCTCCATATGAGGCATTCAAACTTGAGGTGACCGATACAGATTCAGCGATGTTTCCGTGAACATCAACCACTTGGATAAAGAGATCATGAGGTATGCCAGCTTGTACCACCAAACCCTCGTCAGCATCCGTGATGAGACCGTAGGCGTTTCCAGCCACGACCGTCAAACGAACGGTCGCAAAGACACCGTCGGCGTTCACCCGGATCTCATGACCCCCGACATTTGTTGCCGTCCAACGGCCATCGTTAAGGAGCATTTCAAGCGTGATATCTTCCCCATCAAGGGTCCAGTTGAGATCGACCGGATTCAACTCATTGGCGTATGCATCAAAGAACATCGGATTCAAATCAAGCGAACCGTCAGCAGGCACACGACTTCCTTCGCCGTCAAGCGTGATGAAGGCCAACCTTCCACGGCCTACTTCGAAGGAACTATCGGTGGTAAACATCGTTCCGGTGCCGTTGTCAAACCAACTGCCTTCAAATCGCCATGATTGGATTCGCTCTGCTTGGAGAAGGGCGTAGGATGTATCAATGGAGAGTTCATTGGCATCACCCATGGTGGCTTCGATGGTACCGTTAACCACCCATCGGTTTCCCTTGATGTCTTCTGCCACAAGTTCGATGACCACTTGGTCACCAGCGGAGGGCTTTCGAGGTTCAACTTGGAATTGAATGTCAATGGCCCTTCCATGAACCACCTCAATGTCCAGAGAACTGCTAACGGTTCCATCGGTTCCCGCGATGCTCGCAGGTCCCGTTGCTGATGGATTCCAGTACACGCGTTGCTCATCGTCAACAGATAGCCCTCCGGTGGTGGCCGTGATGGCGTGGATGGACGGGGAAACCATGCCGATGTAACCGTTCGCATCCCTTCGTTCAAACATCAACTCGTAGGACTCACCAGCCATGTATTCGGACGGGGCGTTGACCACCATCAGCGTAGAGGCTACTGCATCTCCGGGAATCACTTGGAGCGTAGCACTTCCCGTAATGTTACCTGACGACACGGTGATGAGCCATCGACCCGTGTCCGTGGCAAGGTATTCACCTTGAGAATTGAAGGAGCCGTTTTCTGCGAACCATGACAGTGAGCCAACTTTGGAGAGGGGCATGTCGTAGCCGTTTACATCCACAAGGTAAGGCCGTATCGTTTGCAGCGTTCCTGCCCTGACCATCAAAGGTTCATCGAACACAAAGGCATGCGGAGCTCCGGCGGCCACCTCAATGGTCGCACGAGCCTCGAGTTGGTTGTAGCGGACTCGAGCCTCTACTTCACCGAGTTCTTCGGCGGTCCATGTCGGTTGGCCATGGCCTGCGTAGACACCGTCGATGTCCCAAACCATGGTTGAGGGCCCAGCCATGCGGTTGCCACGTCCGTCAAGCACATCAGCGGTGAGGGAGGTCGCCTCCAGAACGCCTACTGAAAGCCTAGTAATCTCAATGGAAGTTGGCACACCGGGTTCAACCGAAATGTTGTACTTCGCCAGTAAACCGTTGTGTTCGGCAACGATTTCAACCAAACCTGCGGACCAAGGATAGAACAAACCATCATCCGAAATGGTACCGTTGCTGACTGACCATGCGATATCGCCGGTCAAAATGTTGTTAACGGGATCATAAATGATGGCTTCGAACAAAACCACTTCATCTGCAGTAATGGATGCAGGGGGGTCTTCAATGACCACCCGGTCAGGTGTACCTGACCGTAGAATGGTGCTGTTGTGGTCCAAGTGGGAAGGCACGGTTGCCGACCATGAACCCAACAAAAACAGACCAACAAGGACGATGCAGGCCTTAGGGAACGTCAATGCATCACGCCCTCATTCATTGTACTCTTGCCATTCTTCTTCGCCGGCGACACGGTACCACCAGGTGCCGTCTTCATCTTCCCACCATTCCGTTCCATCTTCGTCCACGTTGGTTTCAACCGCTTCTTCTTCAGGTTCTTCTTCGGGAGCCTCATCTGCAGGAGGGCCGGTTGGACCAGGGGCAGGGCCAGTTGGACCAGGAGCGGGGCCACTTGGGCCGGGTGCTGGACCAGTTGGACCGGGAGCGGGCCCGGTAGGCCCGGGGGCAGGGCCGGTTGGGCCTGAGGGTCTGTCATCCTCATCATCGTCGTATTCGTCATCATCCCAGTCTTCATCGCGTCCACCGCGCATGAACATAACAAGCAGAACCAGAAGCACCACGCCGACCACGCCGAGCAGTCCAGCACCGACATAGTAGAGCGTACCGCCGGCTTCAAAGAAGCCAGCAAGCGTGCCAACGACGGTAATCTCTTCATTGACTCGAACGGCCCCTACACTGACGGTGATGGTTTGTGGTCCGTCGTCAAGGGTTGTGATGGTCCAAAGGTCGGAGGAGGTCATCATTGCGGTGGAGCGTCCTGTAGCATCGACCTGAATGCTTCCTGGAACTGGAATCTCATTGTCAAAGGCGTCAAAGGCACGAATGCTGACATCAAGGCTCTCAAGTTGTTCGAGTGAATCAGTCGACAAGTTCACTTCGAGACGAGCAACGATGCTTTGAGCCGAGACGGTCAATTCAACGGTTGAAACAGCGCCACCAACAGCATATTGCAAGGCATGAACACCAGCAACTTCTGCATCGTATGTGTACGTCCCTTCTGAAGTCGTGATCACGCTTAGCGTAGGTACAGCAGCTCCATTTTCAGTCCATTCAACGTCCTGTGCGAACTGATTGCCGTCGGCGTCGGTTCCGGTGACTTGGATGTCAACTCGGTCCCCAGCGGTCGGCGTAATCAGCGAGACATCAGCCTCGACCGTGACCGCCTCACCGTGCAAGACGGTGATGGTAATGCTGTCAGAGATGTTGAAACCTGTTCCACTGATGGAATATGCCTCAATGCGCCATTCACCAACGGCTGAAGCCTCCCATCGCATGCCATCAAGCAACAACTGAGTGGTGATGTCTTGCACATCGCCGGTGTCCACGTTCACTTCCACCCACACGAGTTCGTCCGAGGCGATGCGGTTGCTATCAGCGTCGTAGAGGTCAGAAAGGAAATCAACGGCGAAGTCCGATGTCAATTCTAACACGGCCCCCGTGGTTCGGCTTGGGTCATTGGCCGTACCTTGGATGCTCACTGTGTGGAGGAATCCGTGGTCCACTGTCATGTTAATGCTGACAGCATGGAGGGTCGAACTTCCATCGTAGGTCGCTGTGAGCGTGTACGGGTCATCGCTGGCGAAGTACGGTGTAAAGGTCGTTGAATCACCATTGAGCACCTCAAGGAAATTCGAGGAGTCGCCCATGGTTGGGTGGTCCAAGGTCCAATTCACGACGATGGCCCATTGATTTCCTTTGGCGTCGATAGCAAAGGCATCTGCTTCCAAGGTCTCGTCGGCCGTGAGGTCAAAGTGTGCCCAGGTTGAGATGACGTCATCAACTTCAAGGCGCAGTGTTTGGATTTCTCCCTTCACAACATCGATGGTGATTTGCGTCAAGGTGGTTTCATACCGGGCTTCAAGAATCTTCGACCCTGTTTTGACCGGGTCCCAAATGGCAGGGGCCCCGGGCGTCAACTGCCCGTCCGAAGTTTTCGTCCAATTGTCAGCGGGCAATACGACGGTGAGCCGGTTTCCACGAACGTCAACCCGGGTACTGTTGATGTACACGCGATCGTCGGCCGTAATGGACGTTGAAGAGGCATTCAATTCGAGGTAATCGATGGCTCCATGTCCGACCGTGATTTGCAACTCATCAGATGCACCGGATACCGAAGTCAAATTCAGCCACCAAACCCCGACGTGGTCAGGGAAGTACTCTTGATTCACTTCAGAATAATTTCCGTTCGTCGTCGTCCAGGTCAAATTACCAGCAGTGGAGATGTCGAGGTCGTTGCCGAATTGATCGTAGAGTTCGATCGTGATATCGCACCAAACACCAGCAGGAACGGTACCTTCACAGCCACTCAACTCAAAGGAAGCGGGGGAACCTGGCAAAACGGACACCGCCACATCAACGAATTCACCCGAAGGGACATTGTGAGCGACGCGAACCGTATGGGAGCCGGCAGCGTAGGGTTGGAAGGTCGAGCCAAGCATGCTTCCGTTGGTCGGAGTGAAAAGAATGGGTTCACTCACCACCATGTTTCCATGTTGGTCAACCATGTGAGCGGTGATCTCCAAGGTTTCATCAGCCGTGATTGTGGCCGTTAGCGGCGTTACAACAAGCTCGGTGGGCGCGCCGGCTGTGACCGTGATGTTTTGATGACCGCACACCAATCCGAAACATGAGGTGATGGTCACGTTGCCAGCCGTGCTCGGAGTGAACAGACCGTTGCTACCAATGCTTCCCGAGGAAGCCGACCAAGTCACCGGCGTTGTTTGAACCATCGATTGATGGTCGTAGGCCACGGAATTGAAATTGACAGCGGTGTCAGCGTCCGTGGTCAGTGTACCGGTCGGACTGATCGCTACACTGGTGATGTTCGTGGTGTTAAACAACACCAGCGGGCGGTTCGTGGTGGCGGTTCCGGAATAGAACGAAGCATGGGCGTAACCGCTGTTCGGTGTAGCGATGATGGTCCATGCTTGTTGGTTGGTGATGGTCATGCCGAGCGTGCTGACATCAAACCAAATCCAACCCTGTGTGTCGACGTTGACCACGGTGGTCGAAACGGCATCGCCGTAATCCACGCCGGGTTGCATACCAGGGGCACCCCACGTCCCGCCAGCGGTTGTTCCGTTCCATGTTGCCGAGGCTTGACCCCAGTTGGCATTCATGATTGGATGGACGCTGAAGGACACTGAGGTGGCGCCTTGAACCGATTCCCAAGATTCAACGTAGAGACCCAAGGATGCTGAGTGAACGTTCTGGTACTGTGGGAACGGAATTTGACCAGCGTTCAAGGCGATGTTGATGCGACACTCATCGCCCCAAAGCGTTCCGCAATAGGTGCCTGCGCTGATGATGGATTCACCGGCAAAATTGGTGTTTGCATATTCACTGTACAAGGCTGTGTCTTGAACGTTGGTGTGTCCAAAGGCTGCGACTTCATTTCCGGTTTGGAATTTGTAGGTATAGGTGTAGTCGTTGTTGTATTGCTGGTCGGGCTCACCGATGGCGAAACTCCAGCGAGACGAGGAGGGACCAGGAATGGATTGATTCACACCTTGGACCCACCACGAGAAGAGTTGCCCTTCGGAGAGGTTGTTGGCAAATCGGAACGTGGTGTTGGTGATTTCAGAGTCTTCCCACGAACGGAACTTGTAGACTCCCGTTTCGTTGGCGATGGTCACGATGTATCCGGTCGCACCACTGACGGGCGTCCAAGTGAGTGCTGGTTGCGTTGAAGCCGTGAGCATACCGTTAGTCTCGGAATAAAGCACCTCGCCATCCGCTGGGCTGGTGAGGGTCGGCTGAGCAGGCGGAGTGATGCCGTTCACGTTGTCAACATAGTCCAAAACCAGGTGCGGCCGATAGGCTGGGTTTGAGTATTCCGAGGAATAGAAACTGTGGGATGAACCAGTGGAACCAACCATGGCCAGCATGAAGGTCATCGTCGTGTTCCCGTTCGCAATGTTGGATTGAGCGAGGCTGGTGAGGTCCCATTCCATCCAGCCGAATGGATTGGTCAAGGTGAGGGTTGACCGAGTGATTTCGGACGTTGAGCACGAGGGCGCCGTAGCCCAGACTACACTGGATTCGGTGAAGCCGCCGCAGGCAAAGGCAGCAACGGTGGTCGAAGACGTTCCCGACACACCGGGCTGATACAAACGGAGCATCATTTGAGTTGGCGTCATGGCTGAAGGCCAGGGAATGTTGGTCAAATCAAATTCCATGAGAACACGGCTTTGACCGGTTCCGAGACTGTTGAGACCGAGCACCATCGTGTTTGAGTTGCCACGGTTGACGGTGGCGTTGGAATCGATTTCAACATCGAGAACGGTCGGCAACAAGCCCGTGGTCTCAAAGATGGAACCGCGGGAAAGGTTCAGCGTGTTGTTTCCAATTCCGTCATCGCTCCCTTGGTCGGTGGGCACGCGGAGTTTGTGCGTGGTCGACCACTCACCGATTCGGTCACCCTGATCGGCACGGACCCGCCAATATTGCCACACGTCGCCCTTGTAGAGCTCAGCGTCGTTGTAGGTGTTGTTGGCCATGTCAATGGTGTCGTTTCCAAACAACCCATCGGCGACCTCACCAGAGGTCCAGCACACTGTACTCGCACCCAAGAACCAAGGGTCATCACTGCCACAGGCCGCGATTTGAGTGTGGTTTGAATAGGTGAGGTTCCAAGTATAATTGGTGCTGTTCATTCCTGACGGTCGTGCTTTGGTCAAGTCCCAAAGGGTCGCTCCATCTGCAGGAAGAAGGCCAGTTGGTTGGCTCGGCGTCCATGCATCGATGGTCCTGTAGGTCAAATTGAGCCGCGGGCGGAGGTCAATCGAGGTTGCATCGCTGGAAGCAAATGAGACACGTCCTGCCACACCGTTGTTCCATTCCACAGGGAACAGAACGACATCAAGTTCAGCGGAGTTGCTGGCAAGAGCGTGTTGAACAAGCCCTGTCACATTGAACGCTACCGTTCCAGTGCTGTTGACCCATTGGGCAGGGTTGAAAGGCACGTCATAATCGTCGCCTGAATAACCACCGCTTGCAGCCCATGTTGAGTTGTTTCCAGCAGGATAAGCGAACACTGAGGATTCACTCCAAGCCGAGGTGGTTTCCCCAACAGCAATGAGTGTGGATTGGTAAGTATTGTAGGCGCTTAGTTCTAAACTTGCGTCAATAACTTCGTACGTTCCGGGGAGGGGGAGGCCACTGAAATCCATGTTCAAGAGACTCATTGAGCGAAGGTTTTGGTTGTTGGTTGATACTGAACTTCGGCCCACAAAGAGGGCGGATGAAGAACCGCGGTTCGTGTAAATGTTCCCGGTATCGAGGTAAGTATCTTCCATCACAGCCGGGTAAGCAAGCGACGGGATGATGGCTCCTTCTTGAATGGAAACATTCGCATGTGTGCTGTTGATCTCTTGACCGATATCATTTGGGAGATAGAACACCGTGGAAGTGCTTCGAGGCCCGAGCATGCCGTTGTTCATCGGCTGGACCATCCAGCGGATCTCTTGAGCGAAATCCAAGTCCTGAGGAGGTGTGAATGTGCGGTTGGCAACGTCAAAGGCAGCTGTGGCGACACGTGAGTCGTAGGTGTACAGCCCTGCCATGTCGTCGCTGGCGTCAGCCTGCAAGAACACACGCCATCCGGTGACGGCTGTGGCGCCGCTGTACGTCCAGCTGAAGGTTGGTGAGCGGTCAGCCTTGAGGGCGTGCGATGAGGTATCCCAAACGATTGCGGCGTTAGCGGGTCCTGCATTCACACCACTCACGGTTGGGGTTGCAACGGTCCCGTCCTCCCAAACCAGCGTCAAATAGGGACGCTCATCTGCGCTTCCCTCTGTGGAGGTGAAGATGATTTCGTCGGTGGTTTCACTTGAGGTGTAGACCATCATGGACACGTGGTTTTGGCCCGCTGCGAGGGCCCCTTGAACGGCCTCGGTGACATCAAAGTCCATCCAATCATCAGCGACACTGTCCACCAAGTCTACGTAGCCGCCGACGTCCGTGCCAATGCCTCGTCCACCAGGTTGATTCCAGGCGTTGGTGCCGTCGTACGTTGTGCCGTTGGCCGATGTGGTCCAAGGTTGGAGAACAGGTCGAATGGCGACAGGCTCCCCTTCGATTGAACCGTATTCCGAAAACAAACTGAGTTCGGCGCCGGTGACACGTGCAGCCGAGGGTTGTGGAACTTCGTTGAGCGGTATGCGAAGCAAAGCCGCTGCTTGGTACCCTGAAGACAATTCACCAACGCTGAGCGAAGTCGAATTCTCGTAGGTGTTGTCGGAACCTGAGCCATTTTCGATGACGTAGGTGTCAACCATGTGAGGCGTATCAAGGTGAGGGAGAGCACCGTGGTGGCGCAATTCAACCGAGGCTTTCGTCGAGTTGAAGACAACCGTGTTCAAATCGGGGAGTTGGAAATGGTAGGATGACGACCAGTTGCCGATCTGATTGGTTGCTGAAACCGCACGAACGCGCCAGTACCAGGTCTTCCCCTCGTCCAAATCAGACTGGAGTGAGAATGAAGTGTTGGCGACATCAAAGCCTGCATCGTTCCACGAAGTGTACGTCAGGCTGTTAATCGAGGTGAAGTCGGTTTGCGTATCGAGTTGAACGATGTAGCCGGAAAGCGCCATGCTTCCCGAAAAAGTCCATTCGAGTTCCGGTTGAGTGATGGGCGTCAAGTCCACGCCGGTGCCGATGGACCACGAACCGTTCAGCGGCAGCGTCGGTGAAGGGTCGGACGGCAGAGCGTCAGACCCTGGAACATAGACAAACGAAAGTTCAGGACGGTTGGCCATGGAATCTTCGGCCGTGCTGAAGTAGGCCGTTCGAGCACCGCCCGAACCGGCTCCAAGCATCCCGACAATGAAGTCAACACGTCGGTCCTCACGCATTGCATTTTGAACGGCAAGGGTGACATTCCACTCGACATCGTCGCCTTCGGAGTACGAAGAACCAACGCCGACGCTTGCAAGCAATGAGCCGCGTTCAGACCCCTTAGCACCTGCCGACGCCCATGAATTGGAGCCGTCATAACTTGCCCAGGTCGCATCCTCTGCATTCCAATCGTTCTGATTGCTTTCCCACACGCCGATGGTTGGGGAGCCAAACGTCGTGGAGGTCAAGGACATCGAGAGGTGAGCGGATTCAACGGCATAGCCACTTGGAAGGAGGTTTGAGACCAAATTGCAACCCATGAGGGCCGTGATTTCCCCCCCGGAGGGGTTGTAATCGATGGTCATTTCTGATTCGTCATCGTAATTGACGTTCGTGGCTGAACTGTCAATGTAGGTGTCCATGCATTCAGGGTATTGGTTGTCTTGCGAACCGTTTCCGTGCTTCAGCCTGAACTCATAGCGGTCGCCACCCAGCCAGAGGCTTTCGAGTGAGGAGACCAAGAAGCTGGAACTTGTCCATGCCCCGTAATGCCCATCGCTGTTGACCGTGGCCATGCGCCAGAAGTACATGTTTCCAACTTCCAAGGTACGGCCCCCGTTCATAGCAAGCGTCCCATCGGATGGGCTGAAGTCATTGTCAACACGGGTGTCCACGCGCAACACTCGAAGGCGGAAGTCTTCGTCGGTGGCCAACTCAAAGAGGACATCATCTCCAGTGGAGGGCTGGGACCAATTCAGGGTCGGTTGGGTGTTTCCGGACAGATTGTCTCCGGTTTGATTCCAAACCGATAAACCATCGGGAGGAGCCGTCAAACTTACGGCTGCAGGAGGGGAGCCGCTTCCCCATTCATAGGTGATGGAAAAGGAGGGAGCATTGCTTGGAACAAGTGCTTCGGCTGAGTGGAACAAAATGCCTTCGTTGTTGGTGTAGGATTCGTATTTCCCACGAACAGCGACCATCAGGTCAAGTGGATTCTCATCGCCTCCGTCGAGGTAATTCTGAACAGCATGATCAAGGTCAAAGGTGAAACTGGCGCTGGTTTGATTTCCATCGGCAAGAGCCAGGGTGGCTGTTCCATTGGAACGACCGCCATCAGACCACTGGACGCCGTTGGCCGCCATTCGATTCCAAGTGATTTCATCCTCGACCCACAACCCGGATTCCTCCATGCCGTGGATTGAAACGACGGGGTCGCCGGAATGAGATTCTCGAGTCAGTTTCAATTCTGCGTTGACGATCGTGAGGTTATCATGAAGGCCAAGCTGGTTCAGCGAAGTGCGAACGTGAATCAATCGCTCTTTGTTCGAGGTCATGCTTGACCAGATGAATTCCTCGTCGCCGTGGGTGTAGGTTTTACGTGTCTCGTTGACCGTGGCATCTTGAATGAAATCTTGCTCAAGGCCGGTATCGGTGGGCGAGAAGGTCATGGTGGCGGTACCGTCTCCGTTGTCCACGACATTCAGCGTCGGCAAAAGGAAACTGGTGCTGTCCCACGGGCCCCATTGATCGTTAGCATCGACCGAGCGAACGCGCATGTGCATGGTGGTGCCGTTGGTCAGCGCAAGGGATGAAGGGAGGTTGAAAGCGCCAGATGTACCGGTTGAAGAAAAGGTTGACCAGAGGGTCGAAAAGTGCCATTCATCATCGGTTTGAGAGCGCCATTCCGGGTCGTTGCTCAGTTGGATTTCAACATCTGTACCGTTGTTTTGGGCGTAGGAGAGCGTTGGAGTTGTGACCGGTTGAAGCAGGAAAGAGGTCTCCATCCAAGGCGCCCCATCGTCGATTGGAAGGTCGGTGGAAACGATTGACCCGGCGGTTGCCGCCGTGTTGCTCGTGGTATCCAAGGTCAATTCGGGTCGGTCAGCTGCGGTGACGGCTTCCGACATGGCGCAATCGTAGGCTGCGCCAAACGAAGCTACAACGACGGAGAGGTAAGGGGCATTGGACCGAGCCGCTTGTTGAGCGATTGATGTAATGTTCAGGGTGAGTGTACCGTTCCCAGTCAGCACGACGGGTGGCTCCCATGCGCCGCGGTCGTTTGAGCCCTCGGCGCCTGCCTCAGTCCACAGTTGATTGCTCTCATAGGCTGCCCAAGAGGCATAGGAACCGTTCCACATTCGGTCCATTGGAGCGACATAAGCCGTCAATTCCGTTGGTCCGAGGACATCACTCGTGCACTCCAAGTCGATGCTGGCCTCGTGCACGGTGTCGCTTGAACTGTAATTCATCGGGAATCGGAGTAGCAATCGAGATTCCTGACCGGGTCCGTCGGACAACTCACCGATGGTGGAAGTGTTGTATGTGCTGGTTGGAGATGAAGCCGTGATGAAGGTGTCAGCATGGATTGTGTGGTAGGAAACAGCCCTCTGCACGGTGTTTTCGTCTTCAAGTTCAGACCAGCCCTCCATGGTTTGTGGGAGCGATAAATCTGCAAAGATGAACATCAATACAAGCAAAAGCGCCGTGGCTCGGGGACGAAGGATTCGTACGCTACGCATGGGACTCATCCCTTACACCACTCCCCATTATAGGGACTTTTCCCTTTCAAGGCTTGAGCCACATGGTTTGAACGTCGAAAACTTAACCCTCTTTTTCGTCCAAGAACCATGCGAATGTTGATGGAGGCTCGTCAACGAGAAGAGGTCGCATGAGCGAACTTTGGGTTGAGAAACACCGACCTCAAACGGTGGCTCAAATCAAGGGACAGGCCGCCGTTGTTCAACGGTTGGCAACCTATGCAGGGAGCAAGAATTTCCCTCACCTCCTCTTTGCAGGACCGCCCGGGACGGGCAAGACCACCGCAGCCATGGCGTTGACCAAGGACATCTTCGGAGAGGATTTCCGCCAAAATCTTCTCGAGATGAACGCCTCGGATGAACGAAAACTGGAGAGCATCCGAACCAAGGTGAAGCAGTTTGCCCGAACCCAGCCCTACGGCGGAGCAGCCTTCAAGATTATTTTCCTCGACGAAGCAGATGCGTTAACCAACGATGCCCAGGGTGCACTGCGGCGCATCATGGAGCAGTACGCAGAGACCTGCCGTTTCATTCTCTCATGCAATTATTCATCAAAGATCATCGAACCAATCCAATCGCGATGCGCAGTGTTCCGATTCAGGCCGCTTTCGGATGCCGATGTTTCCTCGCAAGTAGCCCATGTAGGCCAGTTGGAAGGGCTCACCCTTGGCGAGGGAGCGGTTGAAGCCTTGACGCGCATCTCCCAGGGTGATCTTCGAAAGGCCTTAACGGCGCTTCAAGTCGCAGCGGCACTGAACAGCACCGTGAGCCGAGAATTGGTTTACGAAACTTCAGCCACCGCCCCACCAGAAGCGTTGCATCAGTACCTCATGGCCTGCCGAGACGACGGCTTTCATGTCGCCAGGCGACGACTTCGGGAGCTGCTTGACCAGTTTGGCTTAGCCGGAACAGATTTTGTCAATCAACTGCACCGAGAATTGTACAGCGCCGACTTTCTTGAGGAGCGTTCCAAGCTGGCGTTGACCGAGTGGATGGCAGAAATCGATTACCGGTTGGTCGAAGGTGGCGGTGAGCAGATTCAACTCGATGCTTTGACCGCTCAAATCGTCCAGCATCTCCGCCACTGAATCACTTTCAGTTTACTTTGAGGGGCCTCCACAAGTGAACAGTAGGTAAGCGCAAACCGTAGGGCATGAACACCGTCATCTGCCACCTTGAAGAGGCCCTTTGTTGGACTGTCCTCGCCCCACTTGTCCGCGCCCTTCGCCGAAGATACGAGCGGAAAATCACCCAAGAACTCCATGACCGACAGCGAATTGACAGAGTCCTGAATGACATCGTGCGTCAACACGCCGATTTACTCTGCTGAGGCAACAGGCGGATTCACAGAAAAGGTCCAAGTGTAGGTCCGTTGGTTTTCCCAAGGATCGCCCTGCTCGAGGATTTCGACCACGATGGTGTGGGTGCCGATGGCAAGGCTGTCGCCAAGGAAAATGGCGTAGGGGGTGTCAAGGTCGGCATGCGGCAAGAGAATGGGGGCAGACTTGTTCTCAGCCGTTCGCCATGTGCCGACATCGGTGCCGTGCTCATCCCAGAAGGAAGCATTGGATTCAATCACCGTCTCGGTGTTTTGGATCTGGTGAATCACCGTCACGTTCGCACCCCTCTCGTCAACGTTGTCGGCTAATCCGAAAAGTAACCATGCGCCACCAACGATGTATTGGCCCTCGTCAAGGGTCCACTCATTTTCCCCACCATTGACCTTGTCGGCAAAGGTGTAGTTTCCGTCGTGCTCAATGACCACAGCCCATTCATCGGCCAGTTGAGGTGCTACAATGTCTCCAAAAGGTGGATTCACGACCAGAAACGAGAGAGAGAGAAAGGTGAAGGTGTAGAGGAAGAATGCCCTGAACCACGTACCCTTTGTGTAATGTTCCTTGAACCGCTCAGGCATCACCATTCGATGCAGTTGTGGAATCAAAATCAACATCGTGAGTGGAAGAATGTAGAGCACATCTGTTTTGTCGAGGGTCGTGGATGGCATCAATATGTACCGCATCATCATCGTGACGATGAAAGCGTAAACGATAACCAACCACATTGAGGCGGTGTCAGCCCGCTCTTTGCCGTGGTGCTTCACGGGGTCAAACGGTTCGATACCGAGGTCTGCTCCAGAACGGCGTTTTTTCTTCTCAGCGTTTTTGGCCCCATCACGCTTCATGCGATCGGCTTGCGCCGCCGCCATGGCCGTTTTGAGGTCCACCATAAGCAAGCGGGAGCCGAGCAGGTGTTAGAATACATCGGTTGAATTTTGTCCAGGTGAGGAGGGTTCCAGCATGCCATTCCTTCCGATTTCTTCAAAGAGGGTATGGCTCACCCATGGGACAGGCCGGGGTGGCGTAGTTGGTAGCGCGTCGGACTCATAGGGCAGCCTCCAAGGCGATCGTATGACGTGCAAGCCCCTTGTGGTGTCTGAGACATCCGAAGGTCGCGGGTTCGAGCCCCGCTCCCGGCACCATTCATGTGAGCAGTGCATGGCGCATCATGCATCAAATTCAAGATATTCGACAGAGACTATTTTGGCAGAATCTTTATTTTAGACCGGGCGGTCGGACCAACCGGTCCAATGCCTCTCGCACGCTTTGAATCTCTCGATGGATCTCTCAAAATGAGGATTCTCGATGTCGCCAAGCATGAATTCGCCACACACGGCTATGAAAGCGCCTCCTACAACAAAATCATTCAGAAAATCGGCATCTCAAAAGGCTCGATGTACTATTATTTTGAGAACAAGGAAGACCTCTTCATCACCTGTTTCATTGACGAAGCTCGCTCAACGGGAATGATGATTTTTGAGCCTACGGAGTTTTCCAAACTAGACGATGATGAGGCCTATTGGAATTCAATCCAGGAATTGATGTCGAAACGATGGAAGGATTCGCTTCAACATCCTCGCCTCATGGCGCTTATCAACCAAGTGGCATCACTCGGCTCAGAACACCCCATTGTTAGCAAGTTGAACTCAGAATGCGAGGGACTCATCGAGTACAACGACCTCAAAGCCATCCTCGACCATGGTGTACGGATTGGTGCTGTTCGAAGTGACGTACCGTTTGATGTACTCACTCGTATGTCAGGGGAACACAAAATTTGGCTGCTACAAGAAATGAATGACCAACGGTTGAATGAGGACCAAGTCATCACACAATTCTTTGAGATGTTTAGACTGCTCTTTGAAACAAAAAGGTGAACACCGTGAATAAATTATTGAAAATGGAAAACTTAGA
>VMHT01039103.1_pt1 | contig 25024 bp, 21 predicted proteins | sample 4693611 | NCBI WGS metagenome assembly VMHT01 (sample SAMN12280063, study PRJNA550983) | marine metagenome | isolation source: seawater sampled from same location over 5 years 0.02-0.2 micron viral filtrate | place: USA: collected off the coast of southern California halfway between the port... ...
AGGAACCGTCGAAGCGGTAATGGGATTGCGCTCGCAAATATCCTACCTCAGTCAGTTTGTTGATAATGAGCAATATCGCCTTGCAAGCAACGCGTTTCCGCTTATTGGAAAGCAAAAGTGGGATATAGGACTTGCTGTTCATACTAATTATCGCGCGCTTAGCTATGAAATTGGTGATGTAATTACGCGAATGGTGGTCGAGGGTGATATGCAACGGCTATTTGATAAATACAAAACCATTTATGAGATGCCGCCCTATTTTGCAGGGCAAGAGCTTTCAGAATAAGCGCACTCTGAACAATAGCGTTCAGAACGAAAGCACTTTAGGCAATACTTCTGTGGCCATCAGCTTTATTATCTTAAGCACTGCTATCAGTATTGGAAGAACGCATTTCTTTAAAAGACGTGAAAGCGTAAAGGCGTTAATCAAAAGGGAAAATAGCCCTTCATTCCTCCTCCTAAAGGAGGAGGCAAATCACTCCGCTGTTGCATAGGCATCGACATCCCCCCTAGCTATGCTAATTCTAACGAATAGTCTGAAACAGACCATTTATGGCCTACATGTAACTAGGAACCGTTATGAATAATAATATGCCAATTAAAAAACTTGCCCTATCTATGCTGGTTTGTGCAAGTGCGTTAACTCCTGTCCATGCTGTTGTCACCGACAAAGATATTCAAAATGACCACGTTACCACTGATGACATAGTAACGTATGGAATGGGCTTGAAAGCTCAGCGCTATAGTCCGCTAACCGCCATTAACCGCGATACAGTAGAAGAAGTGCGTCCCGTGTGGGCGTTCTCATTAGGTGGTGAAAAGCAGCGGGGGCAAGAATCGCAGCCTATGGTAAAGGATGGCGTGATGTATGTAACCGGATCTTACTCTCGTGTGTGGGCCATCGATGCGAGAACTGGTGAAGAATTATGGCAATATGAGGCGCGTTTGCCAGACGGCATTATGCCTTGCTGTGACGTAGTAAACCGTGGCGTAGCGCTTTACGATAATCTAGTCATATTTGGCACACTGGATGCCAAGCTAGTAGCACTGGATAAAGACACGGGTAAAACCGTTTGGAAGAAAAAAGTTGAAGACTACCGAGCGGGCTACGCCATTACTGCGGCGCCCATTGTTGTTGACGGAAAAGTCATTACAGGCATCTCCGGTGGTGAGTTCGGTATCGTCGGTAAAGTGTATGCTTACGACGCGAAGTCTGGCAAACAGCTGTGGGTTAGACCTACCGTTGAAGGGCACATGGGGTATCTATGGAAAGACGGTAAGAAAACCGAAAATGGAATTTCAGGCGGCGCGCCAGGCAAAACATGGCCTGCTGATTTATGGAAAACCGGTGGTGCAGCAACGTGGCTAGGCGGCACTTACGACTCAGATACAGGCTTGCTATTCTTCGGTACGGGTAACCCTGCACCGTGGAACTCTCACCTACGTCCGGGCGATAACTACTTCTCGTCGTCGCGCTTAGCTATCGACCCTAATACAGGCAAAATTGTGTGGCACTTCCAAACCACGCCGCACGATGGCTGGGACTTCGATGGCGTAAACGAACTTATCTCATTTGACTACCAGGAAAACGGCAAGACAGTGAAAGCGGCGGCAACCGCCGACAGAAACGGCTTTTTCTACGTCCTTAACCGCGAGAACGGTGATTTTATTCGCGGCTTTCCATTTGTCGACGAGCTAAACTGGGCAAAGGGACTCGATGAAAAAGGGCGACCCATTTACGTTGACGCTAACCGCCCAGGAAGCCCTGCACAATCTGCTGATGGCAAACAGGGGGAGCAAGTTGTAGCGCGCCCTGCATTTTTAGGGGGAAAAAACTGGATGCCAATGGCCTACTCTAAGGACACAGAGCTGTTTTATGTGCCTTCAAATGAATGGGAGATGGATATTTGGAATGAGCCTACCGCTTACAAAAAAGGGGCAGCGTACCTAGGCGCGGGTTTCACCATTAAATCAGTGGATGAAGATTTTATTGGTGTACTTAAAGCGATTGACCCTAAAACAGGTAAAACGGTGTGGCGCTATAACAACTTCTCTCCACTTTGGGGCGGCGTGTTAACTACAGGTGGTGGTTTGGTTTGGACCGGTAACCCTGAAGGTTATCTTATGGCCTTTGACGACAAAACTGGCGAAATGGTTTACAAGTTCCAAACTGGCTCAGGTATTGTTGGCTCTCCAGTGACATGGGAAATGGATGGTGAGCAGTACATCTCTGTACTATCTGGATGGGGCGGCGCAGTGCCATTATGGGGCGGTGAAGTTGCAAAACGCGTTAAGCACTTCAACCAAGGCGGCACTGTGTGGACGTTTAAATTGCCCAAGCGCTATCAGCAGGTGGCAAAAAACTAACCTTAGCTGAGCAGTATATAGTGATTAATACATGGCCAGCGCCAACGTGCGCTGGCCATTTTATTCATCACCTTTTCATTCATCTGTTGGCAAGGTAAGTCTTCATCATTTTTATGAGCGTTATTTCGACTCTAACTTTAGTATTAATGTTGAAGCAGCAAGAGTAAGCCAGGCGTTTCCAGGGGCTATCATTGTGGCCTCCTACCAAAGGAGGAGCCTTTCAAAACCAAAGTAGAGTTACCCCTTATTTCCTCGTACGTATACTTAATTCATAGTCTTTTGAGGATGTATGAATTATGAAAACAAAAATATCGATGTTGTTTGCTGCACTCGTGGTAACTGGCTTGTCTGGCCACGTGCTTGCACACGGAAATGTTATCCCTCAAGGAGCAGATAGCTCAGAAATGCCGCCAATCACCGATGGCGATGAGTCTGAAAATGGCTGGGTGTTTGAAAACCCCTACCGAAGCCTAGACGACGACACCAAAACGAAAGTTATCAAATTTGGTGAATCAGCTTATGCAAATAACTGTGCAGGTTGTCACGGCTTGCACGCGCAGTCTGGCGGAATAAACCCAGACCTTCGTGAACTTGATCCTGAAAGCTTTGAAGACGACGAATGGTTCGTTGAGCGCTTGCGCTTCGGTTCGGCGAAAGGCATGCCTGCACTTGGCGGTATTCCTGAAGGTCAAAAAGATCCTATCCTAGATCAAGAGACACTTTGGGCTATTAAAACCTACGTTGAAGCACGCCGTGTTGTGGCCATTGAAGAGGGTGAGATAGAAGCAGATTAAGGCGGCGTCTATTACGCTTTTTCGCCGAGTTAACGTCAAGTTGCCCGGCGCTTTTCGTTTCTAAGCTATGTGGCAACGGGTTCACCGCAGCTGTTTGTTAACCTTTTAGCCCCGCAGTACGTCTAGCGAAGATGCGTCTTTTTTAAACTAACTGTAATTTACTCAGTACCCCAAAGGCGAGGGCGGTAATCGGTAAAGACGCCAATGTGCTGACTGCGATAATACTTGCCGCTAAGCGGTAGTCGCCCCCTAAGTTTCTCACCATGACGTAACTTGCGGCCGCGGTTGGTGAAATTGCTAATAAAAGAACAATACCTAGCTCCATCCCTTTAAAACCAAAAGCATAGGCAATAGAAACTAATACCGTAGGATAAATGACGCATTTGCTCGTGGTGCTCAATACAATATTAAACCAGTCACTGGAAAATGAGCGAAACTGCAATGACGCGCCGGTACAAATGAGAGCAAGGGGCAGGGTAAGCTGCGCAAAATACTCACCGGTTTTAACAATCATTTCGGGAAGCTGCCATTCAAAATAGGAAAAGGGCAGGGCAGCAGCAATGGAGATAATTAATGGGTTCTTTGCCATACCCGATACTTGTCCGAGCAATGAGCGTGACGTACCTTGGTAAAAATTAAGGACAAAGACTGACAATACGTTAAATAATATGGTGATACATCCCATATAGACCGAGGCTACAGCGAGGCCCTCTTGTCCGTAGGTATTGGCGCAATACGCAAGACCTATAATACCCATATTAGCTCTAAAGCCTCCCTGAACCACAACGCCTCGTGCTTTGTAGGGCTGAACCGCTACATGGGAAGTTATCATTAACGCAATAAACACAAGTAGTGTACCTATTACCCCTACACCAATAAGGGTTGGGTTGGCGGCCTTGGAAAAGTCTGCCCTCGCGATAGACAAAAATAGCAAGGCCGGTAAGGCGACGTTAAAGACAAGCTTTGAGCCTGCTTCAATAAAACCTTCATTGAGCCATTTAATTCTAAAAAAAAGCCACCCCATTAACAGTAAAATAAGAACAGGAATAAGCGTACTGGTGACAAAGCTGAGCATAAAAAGAACCAGGCCTTTTATTGGATTTCAAAGAGAATGATCTGGGGCTGAACTGAAGTGCAGCGCGTGATAACACAGTATGCCAACGTTCTTCTTTGATGCATAAGACAAATTTCAAGATACGATAAGAAAAATGCGCAGTGACCCGCATCTTGTGATTTATAAGTATTCACAAACGTGTTTAATAAGCGTAAGTTAATATTTATTCAGAGTTAGGTTTGCTGTTATTGAGAATCGTCCTGCAAATTACCCCGACATTAGAAAGAATAGATATATGAGAGCTTTTCTTTTCTTCGCTGGTTTTGTTGTTATTAGCATCCTATTGTGCAAACTTGCGCATGCGAAAAGCATAGACCCTTCAGGAGGGATGCAGCTAGTTAATGACGAGCTGTGGATGTTGCAGGAAAGTGGCAGTGCACTCACTGCCGAAGAGGTTATGGCTAAATATGAAGGCCGGTTGCTCACTAAAAACACCGTAGGGCAAGTGAGTTATGGGTTTACGAACAACACTATATGGGGTGTTTTGCCTGTTGATATCAATACCTACGGTGAACCCGTAACGAGCGATCCCCATAATCTATCAGAAAGTTTTCCTTTCTTGCCTTTAGTCATAGAAATAGACAACGCTTGGTTGGACGATATTGACGTGTATTTCTTTGAAAACGGCGAAAGAAAGCATCACGTTACATTGGGCGATAACCAAATACACAGCGCGCGGGCCGAGCGCGCTAGAATGCCTTCCGTTTTTATCGATTTACCCAGCAACAAACTATCGTTGTTTTCAGGTTCTCATCTCAAGACCCCATGACCATTCCGGTTTATCTAGGCCAGCCTGTAATCGCCAACGACAAGTCTACTGAAAACGCCTATTTCTATGGTGCGCTTTATGGTTCATTGGTTATTCTTTTGGTTTATAACTTGGTTTTATATAGCTACCTAAAAGAGCGAAGGTATTTACTATATTCCTTGTACCTTCTTTCTTTTCTGGCTTTTAATTTCACCTATACGGGGCACGGTTTTTGGTGGGTATGGTCTGACTCTGTATTCCTTCAGCAGTGGCTTATGCCCACGCTAATGTTCTTTTACCTTTTTAGCGCCGTACGGTTCACCATTGAGTTTCTCAACACTCAACTTTACTTACCTAAGCTTTACCGAAACAGGAAGTACATTTACGGAGGGTTAGGGGCGCTGGCAGTATTGATTATTTTAGTCGGTAGTCGCTCTTTCGCTGTTATGTCACAACTTGTTGTGCTAACTACAATTTCACTTTGGATGTTAGCTATCGGTATTTTTGCTTACAGAAATGGCGATACACTGGCTAAGTTTTTTCTGCCTGCGGTACTCTGTGGAACTGGGGGCGCGACGGTATCAAGTCTCGCTACGTGGGGACTAGTGAGCTATTCGAAATGGGCATTTCGCGGTATCGAGATTGGTATGGTTTTAGAAATGTCTTTGCTGTCGATTTCTCTGGCCTTCAATTACAAGCAAGTACAACAGGCACGCTTGAGTGCCGAACGAGATGCGCGATTAGACCCGCTCACCTCGCTTTATAACCGACGGGCATTTGAAGATTTGGTCTATCCCATTTGGGAATTAGGAAAACGCAGTAATAAACACATGTCGGTTTTACTTATCGATTTAGACTGGTTTAAGCGTATCAACGACAAATTTGGCCACGATATGGGCGATAAAGTGCTGCAAAACGTGGCTAAAGAAATAAAGGGCCAAGTGAGAGGGTCGGATATAACCTTTCGCTGGGGCGGTGAAGAATTTTTGGTGTTTTTACCCAATACCCGAGCTAATTACGCCAAGCAAATTGCAGAGAACTTAAGGCTACACCTATTTAGCCATGATATTAATAAGTTGGTTAGGGTGACAGTGAGTATTGGCGTTTCTGGCTCGTACCCGGGAGAAGATGATCTGAACGTTTTGATAAAAGAGGCTGATCAAGCGCTCTACTTAGCCAAAGCCCAAGGGCGAAATAAGGTTGTGCTTTGGAATGAGAGGAAAGAGTAATCGCTGATTTATAAAAACAGAAATCTCACGTATTATTCTGTTTTCTTTTTTTCTAGGTAAGTCTCTCATGTACAAAGATTTTCAAGCAGAGTTGGCGTGGGCCAGCCTGCATATGCCGCGCACTCGCCACGCTATCGCTTCTTTACCTGACCTGTCTAACGTAAAACTTGCTTGTAACATGCACCTAGACTTAAAGATGGCGCCTTTAGTTGAAGGGCTGCTGTCACGTGGCTGCGATATATTCCTTACTACCTGCAACCCTACTACAGTACAAGATGACGTTGTGTCTTACCTTGTAGATAAAGGGGCAGCAGCCCACGCATGGCGTGATATGAGCGACGCTGACTGGTCTGAATCATTCGATAAAGCACTGGCGTGGCAGCCTACCCATTTATGTGAAATGGGCGCGGACCTCACTACCCGACTGCATGAAAATATCAAAGCCAATAAGCCAGTTCCAAGCATAGTATCGGGGTTAGAAGCAACGGGATCAGGCATTAACCGACTAAACGGTATGGCGCCCAATTACCCCATCTTTAACTGGGACGATTTGCCTGTAAAAGAAGGCCTTCACAATCGCCACATGGTGGGTTTAAGCGCATGGCAAACCTTCTTCCAAACCACCCATTTAACCCTGCACGAAAAAGTTGTGGTTGTTATTGGTTATGGTTTAGTGGGACAGGGCGTGGCGGCATCGGCCAAAGCGTTTGGAGCACAGGTTCAAGTGGCTGAACTTGACCCTGCAAGAGCCCTTCAAGCGAAATACGACGGTTGGCCAGTGGTTGGTTTAGACGAGGCTGCTAGCCAAGCTGATGTAATTGCCACAGCAACAGGTGCCTACGGCGTAGTAAATTCGAAACACCTGGACAGCATGAAAGACGGGGCGTTTATTTTAAACGTAGGTCATGTAGCGCAAGAAATCGATGTGCCGTACCTTAAAAACAACGCGTCCCACAGCGAGCCAATGCCTTATGTAAATGCTTATAAACTGGGTGATAAAACGCTTTATTTGCTGGCTGATGGTTCTATGTTTAACTTAACCGCGGGCTATGGCGACAGCATCAATGCGTTTGACGTGACGTTAGCGGTTATGGCTGCTGGTATAGGCTTTATCGTCAATGAAGGTGCGAAGAGTGAAAAGGGCCTTTATTTACTGCCTGAAAAGGCATGGAAAGGCGCGCTTTAAAGTTCAAGCTGTGAGGCGTGTAATCTAATTAATACGTAAGAACTAAACGAATTGTCGGGGGAGCGACTGCTATCTCGACATTATTTTTGAGTGTTGTAAAGTGAGCCCGTTTTAAAATTTCAGACCTAAGGCGGGCTTTGATGAACACAGTTATCGGCACAAAGACAGCACAACAAGCACTAGATAGTCTTGTCGACATGACAGGCGACCTAACACCCATCACTCTTGCTGAGTATCAGGCCCGAATTGCCAAAGCACAGCATTACATGCAACAGCATGACATAGGCGCGCTTTACTTAAACGCGGGCACTAACTTAGCGTATTTTACAGGCATGCAGTGGTACGCCAGTGAGCGTTTAGTGGGGGCGCTTCTACCCGCAGAGGGGAACGTTGTTTACCTAGCTCCTGCGTTTGAAATTGACTCTTTGAACGAACGCAAAGTAGTGGAAGGGGATATTATCGGTTGGCAAGAGCACGAAAGCCCTTACGCACTTGCCATGTCTATTCTGAATACCGTCAATACGGCGGGTGGCATAAAATTAGGCGTTGATGAATCTACCCAATTTTTTATTGTTGATGGGTTTACCAAGGTGCTGAATGAACCTTGGCAAATTGTGAATGGTTCAGAGGTTACCGCGCATTGCCGCATGCACAAGTCAGAAAATGAGCTTGCGCTAATTCAGCGGGCCATGGACATGACCCTTGCTGTGCACAAAGCCACTGCCAGTATGCTTTATGAAGGTATTACCACCACAGAAGTTGAAGCATTTATTAACGATGCGCATAAGAAAGTGGGGGCCAGCGGTAACTATTTTTGCATTGTGCTGTTTGGTAAAGCAACCTCGTTTCCCCACGGCGTTAAAGACCCGCAAGTATTAAAGAAAAACGACTTAGTATTGATTGATACTGGCTGTAAAGTACATGGCTACCTCTCTGATATCACTCGAACCTATTGTTTCGGTGAGCCGACAGATAAACAGCGTGCACTATGGGAAAGCGAAAAGCGCGCTCAGCTTGCGGCATTTAACGCTGCAAAGGTCGGTGTACCTTGTGGTGACGTGGATAAAGCCGCCCGAGATAGCTTAGCGAAAGACGGCTTAGGGCCAGATTATAATTTACCGGGTTTGCCCCATCGAACAGGGCATGGCATTGGTATGGATATTCACGAATGGCCGTATTTGGTTAAAGACAATCCTCATTCGTTAGCACCTGGCATGTGTTTTAGTAACGAGCCTATGATAGTGGTGCCAAACGAGTTCGGTATTCGCTTAGAAGACCACTTCTATATGACCGACGAGGGCCCAGTATGGTTTACTGAGCCTAGTGAATCTATCGACTCTTTGTAAGTAAACTAAATTAAAGCTGCTCTTTATTACGAAGAGCAGCTGTAGTGTGCAACACCGCCAGCACTGAAAAATTCAAGTGGGCGCAGTTGGTAATACTTGTTCTCTACCTCTTCTGATTGCTCATCATAAGGCGCGGTGAGGATGTTCTGAAGTTCGTGTATTTGAGTAAAGTCACCTTTCTCTGCGGCTTTATAAGCAGGTACGATAAGCCATTCACGCCATGTGAATTTAGGGTTTGCTTGCTGCATGTTCTCTGCAATAGTAGCAATAGCGTTTGTTTGATTGCCTTGTGCTTCTGCGTCCTTTTCAATCCGCTCACGCCAGCTTTGCAACCAAGCCTCCCATTCTGTCATTACCTCTGCTTTCGGCGGGTAGTAAAAGCTCTTGGTTAAACCTGACATATCGCGAGGTATCGACGATAGCTCTCTAAAAAACAGAGTGTAGTCGACGCCAGTGCGCAGCATTAACTGCAGAAGTTTGATCAGCAAATCATGATCATAGGCTTCTAGGCCGAGCTTCGCTGCCCACATGCGCTCCATCGCCCGTTCCATCACGCCGGAAAAGCCATCATTAATAGCGTTAAGCTGTGATAGCTGAGCACTGTTCTCTTCAAGTAACGTCATCAGTGAGCGACAGAACATATCAAAGTTCTTTTGCGCCGCTATCGGCTGGTTTAAAAACGAGAAGTGGCGGCCGCCGCCTGTCCATGGTTGATAGTCTGCTTCAAAAAATTCACAAAAACCAAATGGCCCGTAATCTAGCGTAAACCCTCCGGCTGCGCAGTTATCGCTATTAAAATTGCCCTGGCAATAACCCACGCGCACCCACTGTGAGACAAGGTTGGTTAATCGGTCTCGAAATAGCTCAGCAAGCCTAATCACTTGCTCTTCTAGCGGAGCAGTTGTATCAATTTCTTTCGCGTACTCTCGCTCGATAAGGTGCATCACGATGGCTTTTAATTCGTCTCGTGCATGTTCATGTTCATCACAGCGAGCACGTCGTGCAAAAAGCTCAATTTGCCCGACGCGTAAAAATGACGGTGCAACGCGGGTGGAGATTGCCGTTATGTTTTCGACCATTACTTCCGGTTCATAGGAGTGAGAGCCTTCGCGATACCACGGGCGGTCTACCGTGTTTGATTCAGACATAAACAAGCTCAGCGAGCGTGATGTGGGGATTCCCAAGGCGTGCATGTGCTCTTGCACTAAAAATTCACGCACGCTAGAGCGCAATACGGCGCGACCGTCTGCGCCGCGACAATAAGGCGTGCGTCCCGCACCTTTTAACTGCATCTCCCAACGCTTGCCGTTGAAGACCCCTTCCACGATAGAGATTGCTCGGCCGTCACCATAGCCATTACCCGTCCCAAACGGGCACTGCTGCGTGTACTCAGTACCGTAAATTGAAAGTGCGTAGCCGGTTGCCCAGCCGAATGGTTTCATAGGTGTAGGTACTGCTGACATATCCCCTGAAAAGAGCTGCGTGAACGCTTTAGATGTTGCCAAACTGTCGTCTAACCCTAATTCGGCAAACAGGGTCTCGCTGTGAGCGATGTATTTAGTCGACGTTAATGGGGTCGGAGTAACCGGCACATAGTGACCAGAGAAAACTTGACGAGGGTTGTGGTCGTTACCATCTTGGGTTGCTTGAGGGTCGCAATTTAAGCTTTCTAGCAGCGAATAGTCTACGTGCTTTGCGAACTCATCTATTGTCTTAATACGTTCTGTCACTCACATCACCTTTCATTTACGTTGCTTTGCGTGCCGTGATTATTCCCATTGCTTATTGACCAAGAACAAGGAAACCAGCATTTATGCATTGTACTCTTATCTATACGTTTATGAAGGCGCGCAAAGCCGAATTACGTTAGAAACTGGAAGCGCCGAATAATTAACACTGCAAAATACACAACGGGTAAGCAAGGGATAATGTAGCGACGCTAATCATATCGAACGCGAACCGACGAACATGACGCTAAGCGTCTATAGGAAACGGGTATGGCAACACTAACTTTTTTAGGCGCGGTGGAGGGGGTGACAGGATCTATGCACCTACTAAAAACTGAGCATAGTACTTTGCTTTTAGATTGCGGTCTGTACCAAGGTAGGCGAGATGAAGAAGCTAAAAATCACGAGCCTCTACCTATCGATGTGAGTCAAATTGACGCTGTTATTCTATCCCATGCACACCTAGATCATTCTGGCCGTTTACCTATTTTGTTACGAGAAGGGTATTGCGGGCCTATTTACATGACACGGCCGACCGTTGAGCTAATAGAAGTGCTGTTAAAGGATGCGGCTTCTTTACAAGAGCGCGACGCGGAATGGGAAAATAAACGCCGCCAGCGCTCGGGTAAACCGCTCATCGAACCTTTGTACCGGCAAGAAGAAGTGGACGGCGTTATGAAGCAGTGTAAATCGACTCGCTATCATACCAAACGTAAAATCACGCAAGACGTTGAAATAAATTTTGCCGATGCGGGGCATATTCTGGGTTCAGCGATAGTGGAAATATTTATCACTGAAAATGGGCAGAGTAAAAAGTTGGTCTTTTCTGGTGATCTTGGAAATTCACAGGCTGCATTACTTCGCGACCCAGATATCGTTACTGAAGCCGATGTGGTACTTCTTGAATCTACCTATGGTGACCGCAATCACCGTTCAATGGAAGAGACGCTCGATGAGTTTGAACAGGTTATTCTTGAAGCCAGTGAGAATGGCGGCAACATTCTTATTCCATCATTTGCAGTAGGGCGTACCCAAGAGATAATTTTTCGCCTGGGCGAGCTGTATCAGCAGGGCAAACTTACCCATCAAAAAGTGTATTTAGACAGCCCTATGGCCATTGCAGTTACGGAGATTTACCATCGCTATCAAGATGTGTATAACGAAGAGGACTTCGACGCTATTGAAGAAAGTGCCGAGCGAGCACACAGCCACAACCAAAGCTTACACTCCTTGTTGCCTATTTTGAGTTATACCACCTCTACAGAAGAATCGATTGCGCTTAATAAAGTGGTGAGTGGCGCAATAATTATCGCCGGCAGCGGTATGTGTAACGGCGGGCGTATTCGCCACCACTTAAAACAAAACCTGTGGCGCAAGCAATCTCATGTGATTTTTGTTGGCTTTCAGGCCATGGGCACGCCGGGGCGAAAAATGGTAGATGGCGCAACGCGTATCAAAATGGCCGGAGAGGATATTGCTATTCGCGCGCAAATCCATACCTTAGGTGGGTTTTCTGCCCATGCCAGTCAATCTCAGCTTATCAATTGGCTATCGCATTTCGAAAAAACACCGAAGATATACTTGGTGCATGGTGAAGAGGGCGCTAAACAAGCCTTGTGTAGCGCCATTAAAGAAAAGGGATGGGAAGCAACAATACCTCATTTGAACGAAACATTATCGTTCTAAACCTTTGTTGTAGGTTAAGGCTCAACGCTTACTGCTTGGGTCTTAACGCAAGCTGACCGTTCTCTACGCTCAACTGCAATGGCACCGCTGACAATAAGCTAACGGCTTTATTGGTAGAATCTAATCGGTAAACTGGGTTAGTCGACAAGTACCCATTAATAAGCTGCATAAACTCGCCGCTCACCGGGGCTAGGTTACCTTTAAAGCCGCCCGCATCAATGGTGCTGTCAAGCAGCGATAGCGAGCGCACAAAAATCGCCTTTTCTTCGCTATCGTAATAAGGCGTACCTTCTAAAGACAGACTGACTTTAGCCGGATAGTTCAAACCAAACGCGCTCACGCGAGCTGTAGCAATAGCGCCTAACTGCACCACGTCTCTGCCATCTGGGCCTATGGTTGCGGTCATATCCTCAACATCTAAAAACAAAGGTATACCGGCAAGTGATGTCTTTTTTTGTAATGTACTTATCTGGCTATCAAGCACTTGCTCTAGTTCAGCATTAGATACGGTATAAACCGATAGTTGAGAAAGGGTGGCGCAGCCAGCAAGAATGGTAGCGAGCGCAACAGAAAGTAGAAGTCTCATAATAAGTCTCTTTAAACAATAGGGCGTTGGTTTACACAGTGTTAGCTATGAATATCGGCGCTGTAACAACTTAGTGCCTTTCATTGTAGAGGGGAAGGCGCTTTATGCACAATGAAATCGTTCAAGTACTATGACAATGGCTTATTCAGGCACGCGCCTACTACAAAAACTTTTGCCATAACGACTGTAACAAAGCAGTATAAGAAGTTCTTCTTATTAAAAATAAAAAACACGACAAGGCACTTTCTATGGTTTCACAGAGACTGATTTCTGGGAAAATGGTGGCTGCGCTTGCTATTTGCGTAAGTGCACTTTCTAGTTTCTCGCATTCTGCATTCGCACTTGAAGATACTGTTAGCCCTGAACTTTTCGACAAAATGGAGTATCGCTTCATTGGGCCTTATCGCGGCGGGCGCTCGGTGGCGGTCACTGGGGTTGAAGGTAATACCAACCTTTATTTTATGGGCACCGCTGGTGGCGGTGTGTGGAAAACCGAAAACGCGGGTTTATCGTGGAAAGCTATATCCGATAAAACATTTAAAGTAGGCAGTATTGGTTCTATCGCGGTTGCGCCTTCAGACCCTAACGTTATTTACGTAGGTACTGGTGAAGGCCCTATTCGAGGTGTAACCACAAGCCATGGAAAAGGTGTTTATAAATCTACTGACGGCGGTGAAACCTGGAAGCTGATGGGGTTAGATAAACGGGGTCAAATCCCTAAAATTCGCATACACCCCACTAATCCTGATATAGCTTGGGCGGCAGTGCAGGGCAATATCTGGGGGCCGAATGAAGAGCGCGGTATATTCAAAACGACGGATGGCGGCGAAACATGGCAGCACGTATTAAAAGTGAATGCCGACACGGGCGCAGCTGATTTGGCTATTGACCCAACCAACCCCAGAATTCTTTATGCGAGCATGTGGCATCACGGCAGAACGCCTTGGTTTATTAAATCAGGCGGCGAGGGCGGTGGCCTTTACAAATCAACAGACGGTGGTGAAAGCTGGGACAAGCTAGAAAAGGGCCTGCCTAAGCTTATTGGTAAAGTAGGTGTTGATATTGCTGCGTCTAACCCAAAGCGCCTCTACGCCATTATCGAGGCTGATGAAGGCGGTTTATATCGCAGTGATGATGCAGGTAAATCATGGGAGCTAATGAACGGCGACAATATTCTTAAAGCTCGCGCGTGGTATTACAACCACATTAAGGTTGACCCGGTAGATGAAAATACCCTGTATGTGATGAATGTGCAGCTGCATAAATCCATTGATGGCGGCAAAACCTTCGAAATTAAATCTCTGCCCCACGGTGACACCCACGATATGTGGATAAACCCGGAAAACAGCTTAAACATGATCAATGCTAATGACGGTGGCGCAACGGTTACCTTCGACGGTGGTGAATCGTGGTCAAGCATTTACAACCAGCCAACGGCGCAGTTTTATCGTGTAATCACTGATAACTTAAACCCTTACTATGTGTATGGCGGCCAGCAAGACAACTCAACTATGGCAACGCCGTCTGAAACCTGGGGTGACGGTATGGGTATAGAAGATCAGTTTGCTGTTGGCGGTGGCGAAAGTGCGCATATTGCGTTTAACCCTGACGATCCAACGCTTATTTACGCCACTACCATTAATGGAACACTAACCGAATACAACCGCGATACCGGGCTTACACGTCCCATCATGCCTTACCCTGAGTATGTGTTTGGACGCAATGCGAGGGATCAAAAGTACCGCACGAATTGGAATGCGCCAGTGCTGGTTTCAAAGCACGACCCTAGCACGGTGTATTACGGCACGCAGATGATTTTAAAAACCACCGACCGCGGTGTAAATTGGCAAGAAATCAGCCCAGACTTAACCCGTAACGAGCCTGAAAAACAGGGGCTAAACGGCGGGCCGATTACCAATGAACAAGCCGGGGCTGAATACTACAATACGGTTTTCTATATTGCTGAGTCAGCGGTTAACAAAGGCGAGCTTTGGGTTGGTTCTGATGACGGTAAGCTTCATATTACGCGTGATGAAGGTAAAAACTGGAAAGATGTTACGCCACATAATAAAGAAGCGCAGGTTAATGCTATTGAGCTAAGCCCTCATGCACAAGGCAGAGCTTACGTTGCGGTAGCAGGCTATAAGTTAAATGACTACACACCTTACATCTACAAAACCGATAATTACGGCAAGCGCTGGAAGCGTATTGACGAAGGGCTCCCTGAAGACGCTTTTGTACGTGTTGTGCGTGAAGATACAGAGCGTGAAGGGATGCTGTTCGCGGGTACAGAAAGCGGCATGTTTATTAGCTTCGATGACGGCAAACACTGGCAAGAGCTAGATTTAAACCTTCCGCCGGTGTCGATCACCGATATGCAGGTAAAGGGTGACGACCTGGTTGTTGCAACGCAAGGGCGAGGCTTTTGGATTTTAGATGACATTAGCCCCCTGCGCGAAGTGCATAAGTCCCTTGATGATGAAGCGCTATTTCAGTTTGAACCGGTTGATGGCGTTCGCTTGTTATCTGGCGGCGGCATGACCGATCAGCCACAAGCGAAAAATCCACCCCGTGGCGCGACTTTCCGCTATTACCTGAAAGATGCATTAGAAGAAGACCAAACGCTACGCATTGACATATTTAATGCAGATAACGAGCTGGTTCGCACACTGTCATCAGCACCGAGTGCATTTGAGAAATGCGCGAAAGGTAACGAAGACGTTCGCAGCCCTATTAAATTTAAACACCCATCGACCAAAGCAGGGTACAACACGTTCGTGTGGGACCTTCGCCGTGAGCCACTAAACTGCATTGAGAATCTAAAACTGTTTGGCGGTTGGAAAGGTGCTCGCGTGATGCCGGGCGACTACAAGGCGAAGATCACCGTGGGTGAACAGGCACAAACCCGTGCGTTTAAAGTGCTTCCAGACCCAAGAGAAGAGGCTGACAAAGCGCAGCTTCAAGTGGTTGAAAAGAGCATTCAGGCAACAGAAACCTTGTTAAACGATTTGTTTGCACACCTACAAAAAGCCCGTGATGTGCGCGCGCAGTTGAATGATGTTTCGGAAGATAACGTCATGCTGGCAAGCGATGTGTCGGCGTCAATCGAGCGTATTGTTAGCGCAATCGACGACTGGGAAGCATTAGTTATACAGCCTAAACATCAAACCTTTGAAGACGATATTAACTGGCCGAATATGCTCGACAGACAAGTCCGTTTCTTAATGGATAACTTCGACAGAACGGGGGCGCCTGCACAAGCCGGCGCACTAAAACGATTGAAAGACTTAGAGGCAAAGTGGCAGCAATATAAAGTACAGCTAGAAACCTTGTTCGGTGAAGAAGTGAAGCCGCTTAATGAAAAGCTGTCAAAGCAAGGCGCGTTTGATTTAGAGCGTTTGTAGGGTTGAGGTAAAACCATAAAAAAGCCCCGTATTACGCAGTAGTAACACGGGGCAAAAAGCATCTTTAACGGGAGTTATCGATACTTGTTACGGGTCAACTGTTTAACTCGGGCGAATACATCAACACCAAGTTGACGGTATACGTGAAGTAAGTCTATTAGCACCCAGTTCTCGCGTATCATGCCGTTCTCATTGCGCCAAAAATCTAAGCTGCGCATGGTGATGGGCTTATCGTTTGGCACAATACCCAGCCATCCATCGCCTGAAATAGTCATGCTCATGCCAGGCCAGCCAGTGAACCCCACATAATTGTTTTCAGAGAATAAATGGCCGTTTGCGGGGTCGCCCACGCGGTTAGGCATACCGTTTAAAAACGCTTCCTGATGGGTATTGCGAAAGCCTTGAATACCGCGTCCAGTACCAATACCAGAAGGGCCATACCAGTTTGATTTAGGGTGCCAGTATTTGTCTAGGTTCATGGCAGCAACACCGCCTTCGGCGAATTTCCCTAAACTATTTAGCATATCAAGCACAAGCTGATGACTCTGTGCAGTAAGCGACTTGTCTTCTTCAAACAAGTGTATTCCGTCTTGGGTTGTTGGGCCCGGCACATGCCACTCGGTACCTAAGCTTGGACTAAACGGCCAGCACTTTGCCTGCATCATGACTTCAGGCAAGTCCCAAATGGCTTGAACTTCCACTATGGTCTCGCCTTCAAAACGATAAAATTCATGAAAGCGCATGTGAATTTGATCGCCAGTCGCAGGGATGTCTAACCACGGCTTTTCAAGACGCCCAGTGTAGTACCCACAGCATCCTAACCAGCGCAATTGCTTGTCGTCCTCGCCAACCATAATTATGGTATCGCGGCGCTCAAGATCTGGGACAGACTCCAGCAGCGGCGCATACACCTTATCTAGCATTTCGCGGTGGCCTGTCATGTCATCAAAAGGCACACAAAACTTAATGGCGGCGTCCTGTGAAAAAAGGGTATCGCCTAGCGTTTTCAGCTTTTCGATATCAAAATCGTATTGTGCTTCTCGAAAAGGAAGAAACGCTTTTTTCAATGCTATTTTTGAAAAAGTAGACATCGCATTTGCCTCTAATCAATAAATTCTGGGGCTTTGGGTGTGTCGCCACGTCGGGTCACATAAATTAATGCTACCTCATCACCTTGCTGGACAAAACTGCGCGCTGCGCCAATAGGTGTGGTAAATGTATCGCCTTTATTAAGAATGAGCGCTTCGCCGTCAATAAGCATTTTGATGCTGCCGTCTTGCACATATACTACTTCTTCCTCGAAGCGTTTATGCGCAGTAATAAAAGCACCCGGCTTGAATTTAAGGGCGCGAACGCAGAATCCATGAGACCAGTTTAGCTTTGTTTCACCAAGCTTTTCATCGGCACTGGCAGGGCCGATAAGCGGCGCTTCTAATACGTCGGTTCCTTGAGTTAATGCCGTGTTGTTGCTAAACGGAAAATCAGCTAAACGCACTACGCATTGCTCTAACGCTTCATCATCAATTACGCGGTGTTGCGCTATTTGTTCTGCCGATGTTTTTGGCATAGGCGCAACGCCTTCAGGAACTTTTTGTCCCAGAGTAGTATCAACTAAACCACCGTTTTCGAGCAACACAAGCCCGTAATCGCTGGCCATATCAAAAACTTGAGGAGCCCAAAGCACACGACCTGGATCGTCTTGTCCCAATACTGCGTAAAGGTATCCCGTGCCGTCGCCTACATTTTCAAAACCGCGAAACAAATCCATAGGAATAGAAATAATGTCGCCTTCTTCCATACGCACAACGGCATCGTTGCCTTCAACACCCGTAGTAAAGTGCCAGCTACCCTGAGACACAACAAATACTTCTTCGGTTAGGTGGCTATGCTGCGAGTTAAGGCAGCCGGGAGGCTGACGAGCTCCGCCAATGTTAAAGCCGTGCGGAATAGCAATGTGAACATGTTGGTCAGGGTTTTCGGCGACACCTGGGCCAATTATGGTGAAGTTCTCTTTTTGATCACTGCCTGGCGAGCGCGTATCAATAAACGCGTTGCGGCACGGGATTAATTCTTTATAGCGGACTAAACGCTCGGATAATACTGACACAGTGATACCTCGTATTTAATGGGCGGTCCAACCGCCATCGACTTTAAGACAACTACCCGTGGTGGTCATAGACAATTCACTAAGTAGAAATATGCACGCGTTAGCAACGTCTTCGACGCTGCCTAAGCGTTGTAAGGGGATGTTGTTCATCACCATTTCAGCAAACGCTGGTTCTTGAAGCATCGGCTCAGTCATTGGTGTTTTAATGAATGTTGGCGCTACGCTATTGACGCGAATATTATTCGGCGCCAGTTCCACAGCCATGGCTTTCGTTAAGCCTTCAATTGCGTGTTTGCTTAAGCAATAAAGCGTGCGGCCAGGAGAGCCGACAAAGCCCATTTGCGATGACATGTGAACAATGGATGGTGCCTGACTTTTAAGCATTGGCGTAATGGCGGCCTGCGCAACTTTGTATGCAGAGCGAATATTTAAATTCAAAATATCGTCAATATTCTCATCGCTCTGTTCTTGCATTGGCGCAACGCGGTTCGTCCCGGCGTTATTGATTAATCCGTGAAGAAAGGGAAGTGCTTGGATCTTCTCATAAAGCGCCTGATCTTGAACATCTCCCACCCAAAAGCTTAGCCTTTCTGAACTCTCGTTCTTCAGTGCCACAAGGTCACTCTCGGTACGCGCCACAGCAATAACATTTGCACCACATGCGTCAGCCAATAAAGCACACGCTTTACCAATGCCTTTACCCGCACCTGTAACCAAAATTGTCTTGTCTTTTAATAGGTCATGAGAGAAAGCCACATGTCACCTCAAAATAATAATTGCATTCGAAGTCATTCTTATGTAATTTTTGGTGAAGATCAAGATAAATGTTTGTTCGATTAATGTAACATCTCATTCACCTTTGTAGAGGAATAGACCGTGATCAAGTACTTGAAGCAAGGCAAGCAGGCTGAAGAAAAAGCAATTGACAATCAAAAAGTTAAAGAGATAGTTGAAAATATAATTAGCGATATAGAAAATCGCGGAGACGTAGCCGTTTCTCAATATTCTGGTCAGTTTGATAATTGGACTCCGGAGTCTTTTAAGTTGAGTCGTGAAGAAATTGATGCATGTTATGAGCAGTTAACCGAACAAGAGATAAGCGATATCAAATGGGCGCAGGAACAAGTTCGAAACTTTGCGACCATTCAGCGTGAGTCAATGAAAGACGTTGAAGTTGAAACCCTGCCCGGCGTTGTGCTTGGTCACAAAAATATTCCGGTAGATAGTGTGGGTTGTTATGTACCCGGTGGTAAGTATCCGCTGGTGGCTTCAGCACACATGAGTATTGTTACGGCAAAGGTGGCTGGCGTGGAACGGGTTATTGCTGCTACTCCTCCGTTTCAGGGAAAACCCGCACCAGCCGTAATTGTAGCCATGGACTTAGCCGGTGCTGATGAAATATATACCTTTGGTGGTGTACAGGCTATTGCCGCAATGGCTGTGGGCACAGATACTGTTGAACCGGTAAGTATGATTGTTGGGCCGGGCAATGCCTTTGTGGCGGAAGCCAAACGCCAATTGTTCGGGCGCATCGGTATTGACCTTTTTGCGGGTCCAACAGAAACGTTAGTTATTGCTGACGACAGTGTTGATGGCGAATTATGTGCGGCGGATTTGCTAGGGCAGGCTGAGCATGGGCTTAATTCTCCGGCCGTGTTGCTTACCAACAGCGAGCAACTGGGTAAAGATACCATGGCCGAAGTAGAGCGCCAGTTAACTATTTTACCTACCGCAGATGTCGCCTCTGTTGCATGGCGAGATTACGGTGAAGTCATTGTATGCGACACCTATGATGAAATGTTAGACGTCGCTAACGACCTAGCATTTGAGCATGTTCAAATTATGACGAAAGACGTGCCGTACTTTCAAAAGAACATGCGTAACTTCGGTGCACTGTTTTTAGGCCCTGAAACCAATGTATCTTACGGCGACAAATGTATTGGTACAAACCACACTCTACCCACGAAGGGCGCAGGTCGTTATACTGGAGGCCTATGGGTTGGTAAATTCTTAAAAACCTGTACATACCAGCGTGTTACACAAGAAGCCTCAGTGATGGTTGGCGAGTATTGTTCACGTTTATGTGCAATTGAAGGTTTTGCAGGTCACAAAGAACAGGCTGACATTCGATTACGTCGTTACGGAAAAAAATAATTGAATAAAAAAAATAGGGTGACGTCATATGACGTTGCCCATGCAGCAGGAGTCTCTCAGTCGGCAGTGTCGCGGGTATATCGCCCGGGCGTTAGCGTATCTAAGAAAACCCGTGAAAAAGTGCTAAAAGCCGCAGAGGAGTTAGGCTACAAACCTAACGCCATTGCACGCATGTTGATAAACCAGAGCACGGGCATGATAGCGGTAATTATTTCATCGCGAGCTAATGTGAACTTCCCCGAAGTGTTGGCACAGCTAAATAAACACATTGCTGAGAAAAACAAGCGGGTGCTGTTATTCACACTTGATGACGCAGATCAGCTAGAAACGGTTATTGAGCAAATATTAGCGTATCAGGTCGACGGTGTAGTAGCGCTTACGGCGCACTTCGAACCCGACAGTGTCACGCAGTTTGCTAAACACAATATTCCAGTGGTGTTGTACAACCGTGAGCTTCCTGACCACAGTGTAAGCTCGGTATGTTGTAACCATGATCAAGGCCTTCGCATGTTGGTGGATATTCTAGTTAACCATCATCACCAGCACTTCTTAATTATGGCTGGCCCAAAAGATTCTGATGTGGCCCGCGCAAGGTTAAGTGGTGCAAGGAATGCCTTATTATCTCATGGGTTTACCGACACCAACGTGGTTTATGGCGACTACAGCTATGACTCGGCGAGAGAGTGCTTAAGTGCTTATGCCGAGAAAAATGCGCTTCCTACTGCAATTATTTGTGCCAACGACACAATGGCAATTGGTGCCATTGACGAAATACGAGAAAACCTGAATTTAAGGGTACCTGAAGATATTTCAGTTGTTGGGTTTGATGGTATCAGTGCTTCTTCGTGGCACAGCTACCAGCTGACTACCGTAAGTCAGCCAACCTATTTTATGACAAAAGCAGCAGTAGAAACCCTAGTTAACTTAATTGAGAGCCCTGATGTACCGCCAGAGACACGTTACTGGCCGGGCAAGCTCATTGAAGGAAACTCAGTGGCCGCTGCGCCAAGAGACGATGAGTAAACTATTATTTATACCCGGAACCCTTTGTAACGGAAACGTTTTTACCAACCAAATAACTACCTTAACTAATGCTGGTCATCAGTGCATTACCTTAGAGTATGACCAGCATGACAACCTAAGCGATGTTGCGAATTACGCGTTACGTCTTTTTGATGAAGGCGAGCCATTCAGCATTTGCGCCTTTTCAATGGGCGGTATGATAGCGTTTGAGCTTTTAGCGCGCGTTCCCGAGCAAATTGAAAAAATAGCATTGCTAGGCAGCAATGCGCATGCAGACAAACCCCAAGGGCGATCAGCCAGAAGCGAGCATTTAAGCTATGCCGTCTCGCATGGTCTAGACACGCTTATTCACGACAAGTTTAGCGCCGTATATCTACATAAACCCAATGAGGCATTGATGAAATTAATCGCTCAGATGGCACTGGATACGGGAATTGAGCGCTATAAAGCCCAGCTCGAAATTCTTGCAACACGCCCTGATGCTAGCGAGCTGTTAGCGAATTGCGCACATCCAATGCTAATAATTGGCGGTTGCAACGATGTGCTTTGCCCCCTTTCAGAACAGCAAAGAATGCATAACCTGGCGGCAAATAGCGAATTGGTGCTGATTGAAGACGCGGGGCATTTCGCAATGCTTGAGCAAAGCGCAAAAGTGAACCTGCATTTATATAACTTTTTCGGAGGCGCAGCACATGCTTAAACAAGCGCTTAAAAACAAGCAAAGCCTTTTGGGTACGTTCATAAAAACGCCCCATTACAATGTAATTGAAGTATTGGCGCATGCTAGCATGGACGTATTGTGTTTAGATGCTGAGCATGCACCATTTTCAAGACACGATTTAGACACCTGTATTCTTGCGGCTAGAGCAGGGAACATGCCTGTTTTAGTAAGAACACCAAACGATGCCCCAGAAACACTGCTAAATGTGCTGGATATGGGCGCAGACGGTGTAGTTGTGCCACATGTGAAAACGGCGGAACAGCTAAGTGCTATCGTCAGGCATTGTCACTACGGTGCAGGCGGAAGAGGCTATGCAGGTTCAAGCCGATTTGCAGGCTACACAACAAAGCCATTGAGTGAAAACTTAGAAGCGGGCAAAAAGGTTAGTATTGTTGCCCAGCTTGAAGATTTAGACGCAATCGACAACATAGAAGCCATTGCACACGTTGACGGTGTCGATTGCTTGTTTATAGGTCGAATGGATTTAACCGTAGCGCTAGGCGAAACCAGCGCAGACGCCCTAAAAGTTAAACAAGCGGTTGAACACTTAGTTGAGGTAAGCCACAAGGCAGGAAAGGCAACGGGCATGTTCGTGGGTAATTTAGAAGAGCTGGCCTACTGGAAAGAAAAAGGTGTTTCTCTGTTCTTATTAGGTTCTGATCATGGCTTTATGCTGAGTGGCGCCAAAGCACTGCGAGAGACGTTTGATAAGGCGTAAAAAGACGAGCGTATACCTTTTTATCAAGCGAGACTGCATTATGAAGACCAAATTAAGTCAATCCACATATTTCGCTCGGTAGATATTTAACTATTGCCGCTCTATTTCGATTGTTATATGGTAATTCTTTGTTAATTATAAAAATTCAGGGAAGATGTTATGACTCAATATGATGAATACAAAGTAATTCACGTGGTAGAAGGCGGTTGTGGAACACTATTACTTGGTTCCAGTGGATTGCCTCTCAAAAAGCTTGAAGCAACGCTTAATATGGAAGCGCAAGATGGCTGGCAGCTTGTTTTCCAAGTTATCGAAAATAAAAGATTTTTATTATTCTGGAGCCGAGAAGCTGTTATTTTAACTCTCGGCCGTAAACGTGTTTAAAAGCGTTGCACTTTCAGCCATTCGCCGATATCAAGCGAATGGCGGTTCCCAAGCTCATTTCAATATAAGCTGCAACTTTACTCCAACGTGTTCCGAGTACACGCACCAAGCAATTGAAAAGTACGGTGTAATGAAAGGCATTTATCTTGGTTATTCTCGTATCCGACGGTGTAATGATCCTGATTGTATTACGGTAAAACCAGATCCGTTAAGGTAACGTCATGGACGATTTAGCATTTAGAGAGCAAGAAGAAGCACTTAGAAACAAGGCTGCACAACTTAGTCCTGAGTTAAGAAAGCAGTACTATCAGATTGAAGAGCAACTAGTCAAAGACCCGGATACTTACGCTGTACTTAACTATTTTTTTGCAGCTGGTTTGCATCACTTCTATCTAGGCAAAGTAGCTCGCGGTGTCGTGAATTTAATAGTAATGCTAATTGGTCTTGCACTAATTCCCTATCATGGTTGGGTATTGATAATTTTCGTATGCGTTATTGAATTACCTCAATTATTTAATAGCCAAAAGATAGTTAGGCAATACAACATTGATGTGATGCGAGAAATATTAGATGAGCTTAACAATTCAAAGCAGAATCAACCAATCTCAGACGACTAAACGAGCACAATGGTTTTTAATTTTCGCGGCCACAATAATCATTGTGTTGCTTAGTGGATATCAGTTTTATACCAAAGGTGTGCCCTATTTTTCGGAAAAAATATCCGAGTCGTTACCCGATCAGATCTATCAAGTTATTGACGAAAGTAGTTTACAAGAATTAGATAACTCAGAGTTCAAAGCTTCTCAATTAAGTTTGTCAGAGCAAGAAGAAATACGGGCTCTTTTCAAATCCTTACTCAAGGAAGGCACTCACGGCAATCGAGATTACAAGCTTGAATTCAGACAGTGGGGTGGAAAAGCAAATGCCATGGCATTGGCAAACGGCACAATCATTATTACTGACAGTATGGTGACTCTTTCTGAAAATCCACAAGAACTGAGCGCAGTCATACTTCATGAAATTGGTCACGTTAGACATAACCATGTTATGGAATCTCTGGTGGGTTCTTCAATTGTTTTCGTTAGCTTGACTATAGTATTTGGCGATGTCTCTGCGGTTTCAGACATAATGATGCAGGGAGCAATACTTGGGCTAAATCAAGGTTACTCTCAGCAAGCCGAATTTGAAGCCGACTTTTATGCTAACGAAAAAATGAATGAAATGTATGGTGATAATTCAGGAATGATTAGCATTTTTGAGAAGTTAGCTGCTGAGACAGACGACCAGCACAGTTGGTTGAGTTCACACCCAAGTTTTGAAAAACGGATAGAGAAAATCAAGCGGGCGGATTGATTCGACCTCGTTAACTCAGATTATTTGCATATGCTGTCCTAACCTTGGAGTTCTGTAAATTGAATTAGTACACTTGGATTACAGACTTCCGGTGAAAGCTAAATTAAATCTGGCGGTCTGTTGTGTACGTATTGCGGAAGTTGGTACTAGAAAAATTGACTGACGTCAATGAGCGATCAGGAGTCCCTCGACTGATTCTACCCTTCTGTAGTCACTAAAATAGCTGACTAAAATATTTTTGATTATTTAGGCGTAAACCTCCTGTTTGGATATACACGTTAAAGGGCTTTCCCATATATTCAGGAAAACCACCCAATCGCTCGTTTTTGCTCTTATCATTTTATCCAGATCGCTAGTATTCCTTTATGTAGCAATAT
>VMHT01135998.1_pt1 | contig 25018 bp, 31 predicted proteins | sample 4693611 | NCBI WGS metagenome assembly VMHT01 (sample SAMN12280063, study PRJNA550983) | marine metagenome | isolation source: seawater sampled from same location over 5 years 0.02-0.2 micron viral filtrate | place: USA: collected off the coast of southern California halfway between the port... ...
AGCCATACTAGTTTACCGTCAGAAACTACGGGACTGGCCTGCAAAAAACGAAGACGGTGAATACATCAATGGCTTTCCAGACACAAGACCAGAGGTGGGCTAATGGCATTAACCAAAGTAAAAACAGGTGTTATTGCTGACGATAGCATTGGTGCTGCTCAGATAGCAGATGGTGCTGTAGGTACGGCTGCGTTAGCGTCTACGATAGCCACTGGTATTCCTACGGCAACTGTGAGCAGCAACGCGAACGCTACAGCTAACACGCATCATTACGTTGGCACTGCTGGCGTAACGCTAACGCTACCTACGCCCACTGTTGGCATGAAGGTGTACGTCACTGTAGGTAACTTTGACACGACAGTCATTGGGCGTAATGGAAGCACTATCGTAGGTGACGCTTCAGACTTAACAATCAACGTAGCTAATATGTCTATAGGACTTATTGGTACATCAACTTCATCATGGGTGTTCATATAAATGTCGAATCTAACTGACCTTATCTCAGCAGCTGGTGGCGGTGGTTCTCTACCAGTAAACATAGTGTTAACTTCATCACAGACATGGGTTCCACCCGTTGACGGGAACATTTGTATCCACGTTATCGGGGGCGGTGGTGGCGGTGTAGGTGTTACTGGTACGCCCTACTCTGGAGGTGCAGGCGGTTATTGCAAGAAGACCTCTTTAGCCGTCACAACGTCTGGGTCATTTACGGTGGTAGTAGGTGCTAAAGGGTTGGGTGGCACTAACAGCACCTATACTGGGGCTAGTGCAGGAAGCGGGGGCAACTCAACTGTTGCTGGCACAGGACTATCATCCACCCTAACCGCTAACGGTGGAACAGGGGCATCTAGTAATTCTAGTGGCGTAGGAGGCACAGCGGCCAACGGGAGTGTAAATAATACGGGGGGAGGCGGCTCCGGTGGAACAGAATGTGGCGGTGGTGCTGTTGGGGTTTATGGGACTGGAGAAACACCGAGTGCTGGTGGGAATGCTTGGAATCGTGGTGGAGAAAGCGATTCTCAAGCAGAGGGTTTTGAAACGATGAGTGGTTACGGTTATATAGTTGGCGGTAAAGCAGGAAAGCTAGTAAAAATACATTCTGGTGGTCAGGATAACGTACAACCTACATCAGCTGAGATTCACGGTGGGGCATTGTCTGGTGGTGGCGCACAAAAAAATCGTTCATCAAATTCACAAACATGGGTGCTCGGTGGTGACGGAGGTATTGGAGCTGGGGGCGGGGGGTGTCGTGCGTCAGACGGGTACTACGCTGCTGGTGGTGATGGCGGTAGTGGTTGCGTAATCATCCAGTACCTACCAGCGTAAGGAGAATAATATGCGATATAATATTTTAGATGTTGATGGAAACGTAATTAACACGATTAACTCAAGTGCTGAGTTTGTTGAAGCTAACTTTGAACATTACGAACTAGATGTTCAGCCAACACCCGCAGAACCTTCAGCAGAAGAAGAGGCGCGTGAATGGCGCAATGGCGAACTGTCATCCACCGACAAAGCAGCACAAACTCCAGACTGGCCGAATCGTGACAACATCCTAGCCTACAGAACTGAATTGCGTGACTGGCCAGCTACTTCTGATTTCCCCGCTACTAAGCCTACTTTAGGAAGCTAATATGATTGCAGAAATCTCACTGTTGATATCCGGCCTCAAAGCAATTAACGAGGGGGTGCGGGTAGTCAAGGAAAGCGGCTCACACCTGGAAGGACTTGCTGGGGTTTTTGACAAGCTGACCGAAAGTAAAAAAACCATCGAGACTATCGAGCATGAGACCAAGGAAGGTGCTCATGTTTTGTCTCAGCAGGAAGCCCTGGACCTGGCATTTGCTCGAGCTGAGCTTAAGAAAGAAGAAGCTAGGTTACGTAAGTCTGTTCCTGCTGCTGTGTGGCGCGACATGCTGAATCTACAGCATCAGTCAGTTATGGCGCACAAGCAGGGCCTGGAGAAAAAGCGCCTGGCCGCACTCCGCGCTAGGTCCAAACGCGAAGACACTTTCTACCAGGTTGTCGGTGGTGTTGCCCTGGCAATCACTAGCTACTTTATATACGTCTATTTCACGGCAGGAGCCTAAGAATGCAGAACGAGTCAAAGGAGCTGCTTGATGTTGCTGCAGCAAGTACCGCTGTTATGTCATTGGCTGCTTGGCTGCCTCCAACAGCTTCTGTGTTCACAATAGTGTGGCTTGGGATAAGGATTTACGAAAGCGACACTGTCCAGGGCGCCCTGGGCAAACGAAAGGAGTAACAAATGGATATGAACAGAATCAGGGATACCCTGGTCAAACATGAGGGCCTGCGCCTGGATATGTATCAGGACCACCTGGGCATCTACACGGTAGGTGTCGGCCACAACATCCAGGAGCGAGGCATTAGTGAACGTGTTGCCTACATCATACTCGAGGAAGACATCGCTGTGGCTGTTAAGGACCTACAGAGAAACATATCGTATTTCGATAAGCTGCCTACTTGTGTCCAGGAAGCCCTGGTCAACCTAAGCTTTAACCTGGGAATGCCCAGGCTGATGTCTTTTAAAAAGACCCTGGCATACCTGCGTGAGGGTAAGTGGGAGAAAGCCGCAAATGAGCTTCTCGATAGTCGCTATGCTACCCAGGTTGGATACCGCGCAGTCGAAGTGGCTGCAATGATACGGGGGGCTGCTGACGATGCTTAAACTTTTGATTGGACCAATCACTGACATGGTTGGCAGCTACATGAACAACAAAGCAGAGGAGAAGCAGGCGAAGCACCAGGCAAAGATGACTGCTATCCAGAACGATGCTAACTGGGAGGCTAAGATGGCTGATGCCTCATCGTCGTCCTGGAAAGACGAATGGTTTACGATTTTGCTCAGCTTACCCCTACTATTGATTGGCTATGCGGTGACTGTCGATGACATAACTATCATCGAACGAGTCAAAGCTGGCTTCCAGACCCTGGAGGAGCTCCCGGAGTTCTACCAGTACCTACTATTTATAGCTGTCAGTGCCAGCTTCGGTATCAAAGGTGCCGATAAGCTGATGAACCTGCGCGGCCCTAAATAACCCCTTCCGAAACAGCCTAAAAGCCTGCCATAAGACTTTTGTCCACCTTTAGAACAAGTGGTAGCAAAAGGACCATACTATGGCAGGCAAAGGCTCGTCCCCTAGACCCTTCACTGATTACAAAAAATTCCAAGATATCTTTGACGCAATATTCAACAAGCCGCAGCTCGAGCCTACTTTAGAGTACAAAAAGTGTGAGCACTGTGGCCTGTTCTGGCAGACGGAAAAGGTCAGCAAAAACCACTGTATATGTCCACCAGGAACCCCCTAATTTCATGAAACATGTGACCACCATTCCCCTTATAGTCACATGCCCACAACGCATCTGAAGCTAAGCAGAGGCCGCGTGGTTACTGGCCTGTGGCCCGCCAGGTTGCTTCGGTGACCTGGTGTTTTTTTAGACTTTTGTCCACCTTAGTACAACCTATTGCCACACGACGGGGCAATTGATATTATGTACATGTAGTCAGTTGATGTGATTACGGGGTGGCTCCCCACGGCAGTACAGATGACAGCCCCTTGGCCCACTTTGTGGCACCGACCAAGGTAAAGACCCCTAAGTCCAGGATGACTACGAAGGGCCTGCATTAGTTCTTACATCAGCAATATCCATTGCTTGACTAATGCAGGAAGCGCCTGTCTCGACTCTACGACCAATCGATTATGAGTCGACTGCTCTAACCAACTGAGCTATGGGCCCTTCCTGCGGCAATGGATTCTACACATGTAAATCCACGAAATACAGATGTAAACACCCACAGAGCTGCCTTTTGGTGGCTTTTTTTATACCTACGATTTGAGGGAATCATTATGAACACTACTAAATTTGAAACTAACGCTGATATCCAAGCCCGCCACGAAGAATTTGTTGCTGAGAACCAGGCAGTAATAGATGCCTCTAGCCTGACCAGGGAGATGGCTAAAGAGCTGAGCACTGAGTATATGTCTCTAACGGTTGAACAGGAGACTGAAGAGATGAAAACATTCATGGAGGGTGGAGAGTCCCTAATCCTAAGCTCTCTGGGAGTTAGCAATGCTTACCACGCTTTAGAAAATCTGGGTAATGCAGCAAGTTATTTCATCGGAACTGCCAGGTACTTAATTATTGACAAAGGCGTCAAGCTGCTAAGCCCTGCAGGATTCCACCATTCTGACAATGTCTGGGCACTCAGCAAAGAAAGCCAGGTACAGATACTGTCTGACCGTTTACCCAAGCACCTGTCTGGTCTTGTCGCATACGACCTTCACAAGTGTGTCGTTGACTTTTAATCACTAATCGCCCCCGCCAGGGGGCTTCTTTTTTGAGGGAATCATTATGGAAACTTTAACTACCTTTATGGATGCCCACGCGCATCGACTCTGGCACGACAAGCACCTACGTGACTGCCAGTTCATGGTCCAACGCCTGGCTAACTACCAGGACAACGCAGATAAGCCCCTGGCTGACTTTACGGTCAGGGACATCCTGGCATTCCAGGACCACCTGGTTCTGATGGGGCTTTGCGACAACACCGTCAACCGTTACCTAGCTTGCTTCAGCTGCCTATTCAACCTGGCAGTGGAACATGAAGTTATTGATAGGAAGCCGCGCATGAAGTTTCTGAAGGTTAGGAGCTCACGCCCCAGGTTCTTCACTGACAAAGAGATTGATGACCTGGTCAACTTTCTGGATAACAGCAGTCAGCCCTGGATGTCTCACTTTGTTGTCTTGGGCGTTAACACAGGTATGCGCCTGGGCGAGATTCTCGGCATCAACAATTTCAACGGAAAGACCCACGGCTACATAAGTGCCTGTGGCACCTACGTCACTTTGACCGACACTAAGAATGGCGACCAGCGCATCGTACCGCTGAACCAGGCGGCCAGGGACGCACTTCAAGCTCTGGATATGCACCCTGCTGGCCCGTATACGCACCGAAAGTTCTACGACACCTGGGCAGAAGCTCGTGACGAGTTGGCAAGGGAAGACAAGCATTATGTGTTTCATGTACTCCGTCACACCTGTGCTACCAAGTTAGCGATGGAGCATAACGTCGACTCTATTACCCTGGGCAAGATACTTGGACACCGCTCCATAGCCACCACTCAGAAGTACGTCCACACCAAGCCTGACGCGCTTAGTGCAATTATGTGCAAACTCGAAAAAAGAGGGGCTGCATAGCCTCTCTTGACAAGGAATCTAATCTATGAAAAATAAAACTTGGAAGAATCACCTAGCCCTAGTGAACTGCACAAGCGATGAGCCTGGGATAGGAACCCCGCCAGCAGGAGCAGAATACGACCATATAAGACGATGGTCAGATGTCGCTTGCAGCAAGCTTAAACATGTTATAGAGCAGGACTTGCAAGAAATGCACCGACTCAAAGGAAGCCGTGATGAAGGTTTCTTAATGCAAGAAAGTCTCTCGATATCGCTCAGGAAACTAGAAGATGTCATACACCTTTTAACGGACTTAAAAAACCAAAACATGCACTGACATATTGGTCAAAAAGTAATCAAAATACTTTTGTCCACCTTTAGAACAAAACGTGAGGGATACGCACAATGACGCTTAGTACTAATGAACTACTGGACCTAGAGATAAGAAGAGAGGAAGAGTTTTTTTCCAAAGGCCACCAAAGATTTAACGAAAGGCTTGAAAAAAACAACCGCCCATCAACTCAGAACAACCCCCAGTCTTTAATCACTGATGCATTGCCAAAGGTAGCAGCTGGCATACGTGCAGCACTTAAGTCTGAGACCGACAAAGCGACTGGTCGTCCTTCGATATGGCTTGACGATTTACAGGACCTTGACGCAGATATCCTGGCATACATAGGTCTGAATGCCTGCATGGATAGCACTGTGTCTCATGGTAAAAAGACTTCACTGCTTGCAAAAATTGGGCACCGAGTTGAGCTTGAAGCTTGGGCTCAGGGTCTTAAGAAACACGATAAAACACTGTTTAGCAGGCTCACTAAATATGTCGAAAAAGAACACGCTGGCCTCAAGCAGCGTGAGACAGCTGCACGTTCAATCGCAGCTAAGTCGCAATACAGTGTGAAAGAGTGGATGCAGGACAGACGTATCAAAGTGGCTTCACCTATCCTATCAGCCGTTCTTGAGCACTCAGGTATCTTTGAAACCTGGGAAAAGTTCAATCGCAACGGCACCGACAAACGCATCGGACTTACTTTTGCTGCTTCAAATGCACTAGCCAATATGGACTATGAAGCTGCTTGGCAGGAACCTATGTTAGCTCCTATGATTGTCGCCCCCAAACCCTGGACCGCTTTCAACACGGGGTGCTACTTGGACGATGCAACAGCCGCTCAGGTGCCCCTGGTGAGAAGCGCAAGCAAGGCGCAGCGTAAGGCCATCAATTGGCAGCTTGCAAAAGGTCTTCCAGATTATGTCGAAGCCATCAATGCCATCCAGGCAACTCCCCTAAAAATTAATCATTACGTACTCGAAGCTGTCGAACGCTGCTGGAATAACGCTGAAGTCTTCGGTAAGTTCCCCAGAGCAACTCAGATAGAGTTTCCAGACAAACCTGAGGTCTTTGATGATTTAACCAGTGAAGAGCAGCAGATTTACGTCAAGTCAGTGAAAGAAGTACGTGAAAAGAATCGTGAGGTGAACGCTGCCAGGATTCTTATGCTGCAGGACCTGGGCACGGCAAAAGAACTAGCGCAGTTTGAAGAGTTCTGGCTACCTTTTAACTTTGACTTCCGTGGCCGTGTTTACCCTGTACCTCACTTTAGCTACCACCGTGATGACCACATCAAAGCAATGTTTACGCTTAAACGTGGGAAGCCAATGGATGATGCTGGCGCTTTTTGGTTGGCAGTGCATTTGGCCAATACAGGTGACTTCGGTAAAATTTCCAAGCAGTCTTTGGAGTCTAGGGTTGCCTGGGTTGAAGAAAACAAAAGCCAAATCTATGACGTCGGGCGGGATAGTGCTGCGACTTTTGCGTTCTGGTCGACCGCTGACAAGCCCTTTCAGTTTCTAGCTGCCTGCCACGAGTTTGCCAACTACATGGACTATGGGTCTGATTATGTCTGCAGCCTTCCTCCCCAACTTGATGGCACTAACAGTGGTGTTCAGCATTACTCCGCAGCGAGTTTAGATGAACAAGACGGTGCTTTGGTTAATCTGGTTCCAAGTGAAAAGCCGCAGGACGTTTACAAGACGGTTGCTGATGTTGTTAACACCAGGTTGGCCCAGGACACTGGCGAAGTGGCTGAATGTTGGAAAGCTTTTGAGGTTGGACGCAGCACCGTAAAACGGAATGTGATGACCTATGGATATTCTAGTGGCAAGTACGGTTTTGCCGACCAGCTCATGGATGACGTTATGGGACCACTCGCTGACGGAGTGCTGCGTAAGGAGCAACACACGCATCCGTTTGGGGCCGACAAGGCCAGCCATAGATTGCATGCCAAGTACTTGGCTAACCTTAATTATGAGGCAGTGTGCGAGGTAATATCGAGTGCTGCCCAGGGTATGGCATTTTTCCAAAAAGTTGCAGGAGCCTTGGCGCACGAAGGTAAGGCACTGCGTTTTGACAACCCTGTAGGTTTCCCTGTGATTCAGCAGTATAACCATTGGGACGTCAAGAAGGTCAAGATATTCCTCTATGACAGAGTGACCGATGCGCCTAAGCGAGAGCAGGTGTCAGTTCGGGTACGCGCTTCAAGCAGAGTAGATAAGAAGAAAGCGAAGGCGGCAGTGTCGCCAAACATCATCCACTCTATGGATTCAGCTCACCTCCTACTTACCGTACTCACCGCGAAACAAAATGGCGTGAAGGATTTCTTTTTAATCCATGATAGCTTCGGCACAGTGCCATCCGACACTGACACGATGTATCACTCAGTGAGACATTCTTTCGTCGAGTTGTATAAGGATTACTGTCTATACGACGATTTGAAAACGCAGGCAGGCAAGCAGCTTTCATATGACGGCTTGAAAAAACTTGATGCCACAATCCCCGCAAAAGGTAATTTAAACCTGGCTGCCATTTTGGAGTCAGAATATTGTTTTAGTTAAAGGAGAGAAAAATGTCAACAATCGAAAGTCTCCACAAGGAGAATATCGACTTTATTAGGAAGCGTCGCAACCGTCAGCGAGTAGCTGATTTAGCTGGAGTTCACGTTAACACCATAAGTGAACTTATTCTAAACAAACGCTTAAGTCCCAACCTCAAAACTGTCATAGCTATTGAGAAAGCAGTCGCCACCATTAAGCGCAATTTAAACATTCGTTAAACCCCCATCTAAGACTTCTGTCTGCCTTTAGAACAAAGGAACACATATGCACCCCAGAGAACGAGTTAGGGGCCTGGCTCAACTTATCTATGAAAAAGGCCAGCCATACCCTGACAAGCTTCAGCAAGAAGCATTAAGACTCGGCATTGATTTGCCAAAAATTCAACAGCAGCAACCAACCAACGTAAAATCAAAGGAGATGCCAAATGGCACAAACAGCAAAAGTTAAATTCACTTCAAATGCAGGACGCGCTCAGTACCCCTGGCTCAACGAGCCAGACAATGCGTTCGGTGGTGAGCCAAAATATAAAACTAATCTTATCGTCGAAGACTCGCAAGAGCTCAAAGCGATGATAGACAAGATTGCCGAGGACAACTTTGGTAGCAAAGCAAACAAAGCATCCATGCCCTACGACACCGATGAGGACACTGGTGAAACTGTATTTAAGGTTAAGTCCAAGTACGCCCCCACTTTCTTTGATGCCCAGGGACAAAATTTAGTGGGCAAGCAGGTGCCAAAGATTTGGGGCGGCAGCACAATCAGAGTGGGAGGCATAATTGCGCCCTGGACAGTCAGCGGTAAGTCTGGTGTATCCCTTCAGTTGACTCGGGTGCAGGTGATTGACCTGGTAACCAGCACATCTGCTGGCGAAGGATTTGATGCTGTTGAGGGCAGCTTCGTAGGAGACGACATTATGCAGGAAGCTTTCGATGCCCCGATACCAGAACAAGTACAGCAGACGACCACAGCGGCAGACCGCTTCTAGCGCCAAGCAACGTGGAATCAAACACGGGTACAGGAGTGGACTTGAGGACAAGATAGCTAAGCAGATTACCTCGGCAGGACTAGAGGTTAGCTACGAGACTGACAAGGTTCACTATGTAGTACCTGAGCGCAATGCTAAATACACACCCGACTTCAAGCTACCTAAACCTGGTGGCTTTTTTTACGTCGAAACAAAAGGCATCTGGGACACCGCTGATAGGCAAAAGCATTTGCTGATTCAGAAGCAGCACCCAGATATCGACATTCGTTTTGTGTTTAGCAATTGCAACAACAAACTCTACAAGGGCTCGAAAACGACATACGCATCCTACTGTGAAAAGAATGGATTTGTGTATGCCCATAAGACGATTCCTGATGAGTGGCTGCACGAAAGCGACATATGCTAAGTGTAGTCAAGGAGAGCAAAAGAGGGGGTGGCCAAAGTATCGGCTGCCCCCTTTTTTTTATGCCTGGGGGAAATGATGTTAGCTATTCAACAAACGCATGAAGACTCAAAGTTTGTCATGCATATTAACTGTGACGATTGCGGGTCAAAAGACAACGCTGCAATTTATGACGATGGGCACACTTATTGTTTTGGGTGCCAGAAACATTCACAAGGCAGTAGCGATGGCAAAGACAGTCATACTGCTGGCCCTGTCAAGAAAATTAACAGAGACCTTCTCGAGGGTGACTTTGCGTCATTAAGTGCCAGGAACCTAAGCGAGGCAACCTGCAGAAAGTTCGACTACCGCATTGGTGAGTACAAAGGACGCCCAGTACAGATTGCCAATTACCGCTCACCGATGGGTGAGGTGGTGGCACAAAAGATACGGGATGCCGACAAGAACTTCACTATCTTGGGCGATGGTAAAAAGATGGAGCTGTTCGGTCAGTGGCTTTGGAATGGCGGCAGGAAGCTTGTGGTGTGCGAAGGTGAGATATGTGCAATGTCTGCCTCCCAGGCCCAGGGCAACAAGTGGCCGACGGTGTCTGTACCTAACGGGGCGCAGTCTGCCAAGAAAAGTTTACTGAATGCCTGGGACTACCTAGAAAAGTACGAAGAGATAATCCTGATGTTTGACCAGGATGATGCAGGCCAGAAAGCTGCAATTGAGTGTGCCGAGGCTTTGCCAATTGGCAAGGTGAAGATAGCAAAGCTGCAATACAAGGATGTGAATGACGCCCTCCAGGATGGTGCTGAGAAGCACATCATCGATGCCATCTTCAAAGCCAACGACTGGCGGCCTGATGGCATTGTATCAACGGCAGAGCTGCGTAGTGAGATTACCAAGACTGAAGAAGAATCCCTGGTTCAATATCCCTACGAAAAACTTAATGAAATCACTAAGGGCATTCGCCCGTCCACCCTGGTAACTATCTGTGCAGGGTCTGGAGTTGGCAAGAGTACTTTGATTACTGAGTTCGCCTACCACCTGCATTGCAACGACCAAAAGGTTGGCATGCTGATGCTTGAGGAAGAGAACCGCAGAACAGTGCGGGGCTTACTTGGGCTGCACCTGCATAAAAACATTGTGCAGGAATTCGATGCAGCTTCTGAAGAAGAGGTGCTGTCTGCCCACGACGAGCTGTTCCAGCACCACGACATCCAACTGTTCAATCACTTCGGGAGCACCTCCCTGGACACCATTGTCAACCGCATCCAGTACATGGTGAAAGCTATGGGCTGTACCCACATATTCCTGGACCACATCAGCATCCTGGTCTCAGGTCTCACTGGGCAGGTCACCGATGAGAGGCGGCTCATCGATAGCGTTATGACAACCCTGCGGCAAATGGTCCAGGAACTTGGGATTACGTTGTTCCTGGTCAGCCACCTAACACGGCCTGGGGGTGCAGGGCATGAGGGCGGGGAGTCTATCAAGCTGTCCCAGCTGCGAGGCTCACACTCAATTGCTCAATTAGCAGACTTCTGCATTGGGCTGCAGGTGAATCCAGAGAACCCTACCGATGACACCAGAACCCTGGTGGTGCTTAAGAACAGATTCACCGGCCAAGTAGGTTATGCCGGAACACTCAAGTACGACCGCAACACAAGCCGACTAATCGACATCGGCTGCAGGGAAGACCTGCGTTTCTAAATGTCGACACTTTAAGGAGACAAGGCCATGAGCCACGCAACAATCGTTTTAGAACATCTGATGACTGGCGCAGGAATTACCAGTGCTTACGCTTTCAATAAGCTTGGAATTTCTAGGATTTCAGCAGTTATTTTTAAATTGAAGAAAGACGGATGGGACATCGAAAGACGCGACTTACCCGTCAAAACTCGTCAAGGAAAAAACTCGAAGGTAGGCTGCTGGTACATGCCTAAGCTACCCATCACTAAAAAGCAGACTGAGTTAGACCTGTGAAGGTCGTCTTTGACCTGGAGAGCGATGGACTGCTGCACCAGCTGACAAAGATACACTGCATAGGGCACTACGACTTGGATGAAAGCAGCGGCCAAGTCAGCCTAGCTTACGCAGCCCAGGACATCGAGCAGTGCATCAGAATGCTGCAGGATGCCGATGAAATCATAGGCCACAACATCATTGCCTTTGATATCCCTGCGCTACAAAAAGTTTATCCCTGGTTCAAACCTACCGGAAAGATTACCGATACTCTCGTCATCAGCCGCCTCGTTGCTGCGGATTTAATTAACGACGATGCGACCTCGGTAAGTTTGCCAGATGACTTCCAGAAAAGATTGTGGGGCAGCCACTCGCTGAAAGCCTGGGGCCTGAGAATGGGCACCATGAAGGGTGATTACGATGGAGGCTGGGAGGAGTGTAACCAGGAGATGCTGGACTACTGTATTCAGGACGTCAATGTTACCTCATCGCTTTACAGCTACCTTATGGACAAAGCTGCTGACTTCTCAGAACGCTCCCTGGACCTCGAGCATGAGCTTGCAGAGATATGCTTTAGGATAGGCAACAACGGTTGGACCTTCGACAGCAATGGTGCCAATGCGTTATACGCAGAGCTGGCTAAGCTCCGTATTGAGCTTGAGAAGGACCTGCAGGAGCTCTTCGAGCCCTGGGAGGTACACCAGGTGTTTATCCCTAAGGTGAACAACAAGGCTCGTGGTTACGTTAAAGGAGAGCCGTACACGAAAGTCACTGTGGTTGAGTTCAACCCCAACAGCCGCAAGCACATCTACCGATGCTTGGTCGATAAGTATGGTTGGAAGCCTAAGCAGTTCACCCCGTCAGGTGAGGCTAAGGTCGATGAGCAGGTACTGTCTCAGCTGCCTTACCCTGAGGCCCAGAAGTTAGCTAAGTTCTTCCTGGTCCAGAAAAGGATTGCTCAGTTGGCAGAAGGGAGCCAGGCATGGATGAAGAAGGTAGACAACGACGGCAAGATACGCCACACCATCATCAGTGGCGGCACAGTGTCGGGCAGGGCAGCGCACCGCTCACCTAACGCGGCCCAGGTACCTTCGACCAGGGCAGCCTTTGGTAAGCAGTGTAGGGACCTCTGGACAGTGCCTAAAGGCTGGACGCTATGTGGTGCTGACTTGTCAGGGCTAGAGCTCAGGTGCCTGGCACATTACCTGGAAGATGACGGTGAGTACGCTAAGCAGATACTCGAGTCAGACATTCATACCTACAACCAGAAGGCTGCAGGACTCCCGACAAGAGATGCTGCCAAGACCTTCATCTACTCACTGCTTTTTGGTGGGGGTGACAAGTTGATAGGTGAGATTGTCGGTGGTAACTCAAAGCAGGGACGCCAGTTGAAGAAGGACTTCGACAAAAACGTGCCTGCATTCGCAAGGCTAAAGCAAGAACTAAAACAAGCATTTAAGCGTGGATATCTCAAAGGTCTGGACGGCAGAAAGCTGTTCGTGAGGTCAGAGCACAGATGCCTTTCTCAATTACTCCAGTCGTCTGGTGCAGTCCTGTGTAAGCAGTGGTTGGCATTAATCGACAAGGAGATAACTAAGCAAGGGCTAGAAGCATACATCGTCGGCTGGGTTCACGACGAGGTGCAGATTGCCTGCAAGACCAAGGAGATAGCAAACGATGTCGGTAATATCACTAGAAGAATGGCGCAAGAAGCAGGAGAAGCTTTCCAGTTCAACCTCCCAGTCGAAGCTGAGTTCAACCTCGGAAAAACCTGGAGCGACACCCACTGACACAACGCATATTGAGCACGACCAGGACATGCTTATTGCATTCTGGGAGGTCCTGGATGCAGCTGCTCGTTCACCCTTCACTGTTAAGTCCAACTTTGCCAGGAAAGCCGCCTGGTACATATCTGTCTGCGCCTCAAGAGGACTGCTCACCACAGAAATAGACTACGAGGTATTTGGGAACCACTGGTTGATAACTGAAGAAGGGCATGAGTTTAAGGAGGGTATAGATGAACATCTTAGAAACTTTATGTGACACCAAGACCACCTTACTAATTGACGGCGACCTGTACCTGTACCAGGCATGTGTTGCTGTGGAGGAAGAGGTGGATTGGGGCGATGACATCTGGTCACTCTATTGCGATATAGGTAAGGCCAAGAACATATTCAAAGGCCGCCTGGAGAGCTTCTGTGAGCGCCTGGGCACTGATGAATACCTGGTGTGCTTCACAACGGGTGACAACTTCAGAAAGAAGGTACTGCCTGGCTATAAAGGTAACCGTAAGAAGACACGGAAACCTGTCGGATACAAGGCCCTGGTCGAGTGGGCACTAGCAGAGTTCCCATGCCATACCCAGGACACTCTGGAGGCCGATGACATCATGGGCATCCTGCAGTCAGCAAAGACTAAGCCCACAGCCATTGTGTCTGACGATAAGGACATGAAGACGATACCAGGGAAACTTTACAGACCTATGTCCGATGAGCTGATGCACATCAAGGACCAGGAAGCCGACAAGTACTTCCTTACTCAGTGTCTCACTGGGGACACCACAGATGGCTTCTCAGGATGCCCAGGGGTTGGTCCCAAGAGTGCTGAGAAGATACTGGGGCCTCACCCTACCTGGGAGCTAGTAGCCCAGGCATACACCAAAGCAGGGCTTACAAGGGACGATGCAGTTGCCCAGAGTCGGTGCGCCAGGATACTTAGGTGGTGCGACTGGGATGAGCAATCAGAGACTATTAACTTATGGGAGCCAGGCCGATGATTATAACCAGGAGAAGCCAGCTAAGCGGCACCCTGTACACCAGGGACCTTGATGTCACCCAGAAGCAATTGGTGGCCTATGAGGACGGTGCGCTGCTGCAGGATGCATTCCCGAACCTCAGTGCCGATGACCGTGAGTTCATCAAGACGGGCATCAGTGCCCTGGAGTGGCAGCAAATGACTGGATGCCAAGGGTGTGAGACATGAATGACTCAGAACTACTGCGGCTGGATGGTTTCAACGATGCCGTAGTAGGGCATACATGCAACCTGGGCCACCCTGTACTTGTTTACGACATGGACAAGATTATTGAGATTCTGGAGCAGGAGCAGGGAATGGAGCACCACGAGGCCAGTGACTACTTCTGGTTCAACGTTGCCGGTGCGTACTTTGGTCCAGAGACCCCAGTGATTATCTGCCAGGACGAAGGAGATTACTTTCAACATGAAATTAACAACGCGAGACCTTAAACAGCTGCGCCCTAATGAGTTCAGGCGCCCAAAGGCAGGTTATGACTTGCAGCAGATCGGGGACGAAGAAGACTTTCTCAGAACAGCCTACTGCAAGTGTTTACCTAAGAAAACTAATTGGATGATGCCGTGTCGAGATTGCGGCAGGAGAGTAAGAATATGAGTATCAATATGGCAACACCAGCTGACTGGAATAACTTGCGGCAGAAACACCCTGCCATCGACAGGTATGCCCAGGCAGCTATCGAGGAACACGATGAAATCTATGGTGGTCCTGAGCCCGACGCAGTGAACCACCCTGAGCATTATACCCAGGGCGGTGTCGAGTGTATCGATGGTATCCAGGCGGCCTTAGGAGGCAACACAGAAGCCTGGAGAGGCTTCCTGAAAGGCCAGGTAATTAAGTATGTCTGGAGAGAAAACCTAAAGCACGGGTCAGGCGAACAATGTGTGCAGAAGGCTGACTTTTATCTGAAGAAGTTATTGTTAAGTTATCAAGAGCTATAGCACTGAGTGTTACTAAGGTGAAGATGAGCATGTAATTCATAAGGTGTATCTAGGTCCTCAGAAGGGTAAGTTGAGGACCTATTTTATAAATGATTCGCATTATCATCTAATGCCTATTGCTCATAAATGTTATGCATGTTTGAATGACATTCTTGCTGGAAGAAGAGGCCGCCTACCAGGGCTCAACCATTAGTGGGTAGAGCAAGCTACCCGAGGTTGAGTACCTGGTAGACGACAGCGAGATTCTACTCCCGCGAAACATACTCTGTCTATAGCTACAACTACCCAAAAAAGGTATGTCTACCTCCAAGTCTATTGCCATAAGTACAACTAATAAAAACTATAAGCTAGACTTTTGTCCACCTTAAAGAGAGATACATGGGTATACGACGTCGTGACTGACGATTACACCCAATCACTCAAGTACCTGTGTCCTACTGCTGTTAACTCAAGACCCTTTTGGTTGTCCCCTTTGTCTCCCCCCTCAGTTCATTTGGGGTGACTAAGAGGGTCTTGAAATGATAGCTGGTAGGAGCTGCTAACTAGCCACCTACAAGTGCTAAGAGACACCTGGACCAGGGCTGAGGGATTGTGTCGCTTACTTGTGTACCCTGGACAGGACAGGACAGGAGCCCAAGATAGCTTGAGTTCTTGAGTACCTATGTGTGGGTACTGGTGTTGACTAAGGTTGGCTTAGGATTACTTAGGTCCCGATTTTCACACAAGAAATAGTGCCTTATACCAATAAAATTTCCTAAGGTCCAAATGTCAAATGGATGTCGATTAGATCGGCAGCCTAAGGTCAATAGATAACACATCGATTGACGTAAGAAACCTAGTAACCACGCGGCCTTCAGCCTATAGCCCCAGGAATCTAGGGACTCCAGCCCAACAAATGCCCTCCCGCACCCAATGTCGACTAATGACTTCAAAAAGCCCGCTAAAGCCCCAGCTTGTTGTTGTTGTTGTCAGGCTTCTTTAAGCAGAGGCCCACCCCAGTTAAACAAAGGTAACCCCCCATGCCCCTCGAATCAGCTACGACCATCAATCAGCTATCTGCGACTAATCCTGCAGCTACAGACCCCCTGAGCCAGGCAGATGAGCACCTACGTCTCATTAAGTCTACCCTCCAGGCTACCTTCCCGAACATCACCGGACCTGTGACCAAGACGCACACAGAGCTCAATGCAGCCCCAACCGCATCAGCAATCACTTCAGATGGCTCAACGCCCTCCCTGGGCACTGGTATCACTGCTGCCGAGGTGAAGACCCTGCTATCTGTGACCGAGCCTGCGATAACCTCAGATGGCTCTAGCCCCTCCCTGGGCACTGGCATCAGCTTGGCTGCCCTGCAGACCCTTCTGGGTATCGATGCCCTGTTGTGCTACCCCGTGGGGGCTGTGTATACCTCAGTCGTAAGTACCACCCCCGACACTTTGTTTGGAGGTACCTGGTTAGCCATAGGGGCTGGTAGGGTCCTGGTCGGTATCGACAGTAGCGATACGGACTTTGATACTGTAGGAGAGACTGGGGGTGCTAAGACTCATACCCTCAACGTCAGTGAGTTACCTGCACACAGCCACGACATCCTCTACCAGGAACTCGATAACCTGGGACAGACCACGCACCCTGCAGGCACCAACCCAGGTGACCCCACAGCAACCATTGCCACCCAGGACACTGGGGGTGGTGGAGCCCACAACAACTTACAGCCTTATATGGTTGTGTACATGTGGAAACGTGTAGCTTAGGAGCTTAGATATGCCGCAGAATCTACCTATCAGAGGTCTAGGAACTGCAGGTGTAGTCACTGACATTCCCCCTGCCTCGCTACCTGCAGAAGCTTTCACTAGGGCCAAGAATGTACGCTTTGATGAAGGCACTGTGTCTAGGGCTCCTGTATTCAGGAACATCCAGGATAGCCTGGCTATAGCCCCAGCCTTTGTACATGGCATCACTGCAGCCTCAGCCTCAGCATTCTCATCGGTAATCATTGCATCGGACACCTACCAGTTGCGTGAATACACCAACGGTAACCTAGTGTCTCGCCAGGGCAGCATAGCAACTACCTCGGCCAGCACCCTACGCTTCACAGCGACCACCCTAGCTGACATTACGTACCTAAACCGCGCAGACAAGGTCCCTGCCTATATGGCTCAGGGAGGCACTCAGTTCGCTAGTTTGCCCCACTGGGATAGCAACTGGAGGGCTGCCTCAGTAAGGGCCTATGGGGACTTCCTGTTGGCTTTAAACACCACTGAGAGTGGCACTGGGTACAGCAGCAGAGTGCGGTGGTCTAACCCTGCATTAGCGAACTCTGTACCAGATTCCTGGGATGCATCTGATGCTACAAAGAGCGCAGGTTTTAATGACCTGGTCGAGATGAAGACCCCCATCCTGGACGGAGCTTCCCTGGGTACCAACTTTGTTATCTACTCACGAGACCAGGTGTATCTGATGGAGTTTACAGGTGGTGCATTCATCTTTAACTTCAGGAAGCTGTTCTCGGATGCAGGTGTTATTAGCCAGAACTGTGCTGTTGAAATCGAAGGTAAGCATTATGTATTTGGCACCGACGACATCTACATTCACGACACTCACAGCAAGCAGAGTATTGCAGATGAAAAAGTTAAGCAGTACATCTTCTCGAGCCTCAACACCGCCAAGACCGACAAGTGTTTTGTCCAGGCTAACCCTCTCCTGGAAGAAATATATTTTTGTTATGTGTCTGGCGACGATATGGCCGAGTACACCAGCGGTACAGAATGTAACCGAGCTGCGGTGTTCAACTACAAAAATGGTACCTGGTCCTTCATGGACCTCCCCAACGTGTCCTCAGCGACCCTGGCTTCAATACCTACTGCCGCCACATATGCGACGGTAACAGATACCTATTCAGCTATTGGTGGTACCTACTTCAGCCAGGAGGCTGGGTACGACAGCCACAGTATCTTCGTAGGTAAGAGTGATACTCCCGACGGCATCAGTACGCACAAGCTGTACGGCCTGGACCTCACGGGCAGCTCAAGCATGCTGTCGGCCCCTTACGATACGCAGGCCAACAAGGCACCCTTTGTGGAGCGTACAGGTATAGACCTGGACGAGATGATGCAAATCTCAGCCTACAAAGTAATCTCGAGAATCTACCCCCAGGTGTCCACAGAATCCTCGGACATGCAGTTTCAGTTTAGCTTTGGTGCTTCTGACCTCCAGAACTCTGCGCCTGCCTATGAGTCTCAGGTAACTTTTGACGCAGCGTATCAGCACAAGATTGACTCCCGTGCCGCAGGTCGGTACCTGGCCTACCGCATGGATGTCCTGGACACCAAGAACTTTGATTTCGCAGGGTTTGATGCAGAGATAACCACAACAGGCAGGAGGTAGATATGTCGCAACAGCAACTACCTCTGGGGTACAAGCGTAAGCCTGTGCCGACGCTGGGTGAAAGCCCTGAAGTCATTAAGTCCTTTGTCGCGGATGAACTGCAGCGCATCGAGAATACCCTGGCACTGAATGGTCAGGAAACCAAGACAACCCTGGACGGTGTTGCTGAAGTAAAGCAGACTCTCGTTAATCTCAATAACACTGTCGGCCAAAACACTGCTGCGATTACTCAAGAAGCTACCACCCGTGTGTCCGAGAACTCAGCATTTGCCAGCCTCATAACCACAGTACAGGCTGATGTAGCCACCAACTCCGCTTCGGTAATTACAGAAGCAACAGCGAGAGCGACTGCTGACAGTGCAAATGCCGCTTTAATCACAACGCTGACGGCTGATTTGGGTACTGCTAATGGCAACATCAGCAACAACTACAACATCTCAGTTGCTGCTGATAATGTGCTTACTCAAAGTATCAACGCCTTATCTGCTACGGTAGGTCAAAACACAGCGGCCATCAGCACAGAGGCTACCACCAGAGCCTCCGCTGACAGCGCATCTGCCGCACTGATAACTCAGTTGAATGCTGATGTAGCGACAGCCAACGGCAACATAGCCAACAACTACACCATCTCTGTCAATGCAGATAACGCGCTCTCTCAGAGCATCAACAGTGTGTCAGCATCGGTAGGCACTGTGGCAGCCTCAGTGACAGCCGAGGCAACAGCCAGAGCAAACGCAGATGGAATACTAGAAGCCAAGTATGGCGTATCGCTGAATTCCAATGGTTACATTACTGGCTTCTCCCAAAACAACAATGGCACTACTGGCAGCTTCAAGATTCTTGCAGACAAGTTCACCATCATTGACCCAGCAGCAGCAGGCTCAGGACTAGCAGGCACTCAGGTATTCGACATCACCAATGGCGTGGTGACAATGGAAGCTGCCCATATCAAGAACCTGACAACAGGCAACATCGTCGGGGACGTGAACCCCACCTCAGCATTCTCAGGTAGCGCCAGCAAGACATTTGGTCCTACTACTGCTGGATTTGTTGAGCTAATGACAGTTGATTGTCCGGCCAGCAACCCGTCTAAGCCGCACACGCCTAGCATCAATATGGTTTTTGACGGTGCATTTGCCACGGATACTGCATATGTAAAGCTAGAGGCAGCGCCAGTAAATGGTGGCAGCGTGGGCACCTACGTGCATATTCAAACACTACGCCACAAGACAGCAGCAGGCGGTAATTCCTGGACCACTATTCCAGTGGTCGGGAGCCTGTCAAACACAACCACCCAGACCACGCGATTCCGAGTCAGTATTCAAATGTACAGCGACAACGGCACTGGCACCACGAATCAATCGCGCAGCGGAACAGCGCACTGGTCAGGCACAACTACAGGTATTGTCTAATGTTTTATATCCGATTAGAAAATACTGAACCTAATGGAAGTCCACAGTTCCTCACGGAAGAGCAACTTGGACAGATGGGTGGCACCTGGTGCGAATACGTGTTCTGCAGCGACGCCATCGATGAGCTTTTGCAGACTTATGTTGATGTCTATGACGCTGACCAGGAGCGCGTGACGCAGACAATTGTCGACCTAGAAAATCCAAGAGACCTGATTGTCGGCAATGTGAGAATCACGCGCAATGAGCTTTTAGCAGCTTCTGACTATACCCAGATGCCAGATGTCTTTTTCAATGCAGGTGTCAAGCAATCTTGGGCGACCTACCGTCAAGCCCTAAGAAATCTACCAGCTGACATACCAAGTGACACCACCAGTGTTGACGATGTTTTGTGGCCAACGCCACCCCCAGGGTAAGAGGTGCGACATGAGAGTACCTGTAATCCAATCACAGAACTTTGATGTTTTTTACGAGTACCACGACGGTCTTACCTGGATTCACTGCGACGTCAGGCGTTACAACCAAAGCGTCAAGAAAGAACTTGAGATGGGCATGCGCCTATTGATGGCTCTACGTGACACTCCGCTTATGTGTCTACATGAGCTGGACGATATTAAACACAAAAAATTTATCAAGATGCTGGGGTTTAAATACCAGCAAACCAATCTCTGTCACGACGGAACGATGAGAGATATCTACATTAAAGAGGTTAAGTAAAATGGGTGCAGCAGCAGCACAAGTCGCGGGGGCAGTCGTCGGAGGTATCGCTTCGAGAGGCGCAGCTAAGGACGCAAGAAGAGCTCAGGATGAAGCTAACGCCAACACAATGGCAGGCTACAATTTCTCGCAGCCATACATTAAGGATTCTTACGACTCTGCAGGCAACTACCTGCAGAACGTACAGGACACTGGCGCCTACATGGGTGATACCTATGCAGGTCCAAACCAGTACCAAATGTTGGGCAATCAGTACATGGGTAACATGGGTCTACAAGGCCGCCAGGGTGCTTTTGACATTGCCCAGCAAGGCCAAAACTTTGCCGCCAACTACGGTGACCTCTATAAGCAGTCTCAGCAGGATAACATTGCTGACAGCGTTCAGTACGCTCGTGACAACAGCCAGGGCCTTGTTGACTCAGCGATGCGTGATGACTTTCGCAACCTGACTGAGAATCAGCTGACGGGTAACAACATGAATGCCTCAGCAAGCGGCAACATGAATAGCAGCCGTGCAGGTATTGCCGATGCCAACCTAATGCGTGGCTTTAACGACCGCAAAGCTGACATGACGGCTAACATCGAAAACCGCCTGTCTAACCAATTCATGGACCAGCGAAACAACCAGTTCAACAACGCCATGAATGCCAATGCTGGACTTCAGCAGTCGTATGGACAGGGCATCAACGCGATGAACTCTTTCGGCAACATGATGAATAACTCTGGTAGAAATCTACAAGGATTTGACCAGGCAAGAATGAACGACCAGCGTGACCGATTTGAGCGCAATCGTGACTTCGGTCTTGATAACCAGATCAAATATCAGCAAGGCATTCTCAATCGAGCTGTTTATAACTCCAGCAGCACCACACCCAACATGCACTCTCCCAATGCAGCCATGTTTGGAGGTGCCATGCAAGGCGCTGGTATCGGTGGGGACATGTATGACGCTTACCAGAATCGACCTGGAGCTTCTGGCGCAGCGTCAGGAACAACTGACCCTAACAATTTCAAGGGGTTCTCATTCTGATGCCAACCTTACGCGGATACAACCAGCAGAACTATATGCCCAACTATTTTCCTAGCGACTACACCAGTCCCCAGGGAATGAGTCAGCTGCAATCTAACATGGGCAACCTCCATATGTATGGTCCGGATGGTAATTATTTGCCAGAGTACCAGCAGAGATTCGACGACTACATAGCTAGTGTCAATATGACACCCGACCCAAATGGGCGCTATGCACAAACGCCTCCTCCCGTACTTGGCCAACAAGGCGCACCAGGTGCCGCTGTTCCACCAGCACCAGTGCTGACCCAGCAAGGTCCCGCACCAATCGTGGAAGCCGTGCCACAGGCACCGATGACTGCACAAGAATCTGCGGCATTCCGTGCAGCCAATCCCCAAATCTACGATGACGATGTTGAGGTTACTGCAAGCCGCAGAGACGGTACGCAGATGGGACAGGCCAACAAGGGCAGTGGCTATCAAAAGATTGGTCTCAACGAGCGCCTGATTAGGTTGGGCGGTGCCATGCAGGGTGCCAGTCACCTGGGCGGCAATGCCGCTATGGGGGCCTTTGGGCAAGAGTACGCCAATATCCAGGACTCTGACCGAGCTGGTCTGGCTGCCTATGATAAAGCCCAGATGGACTATCAGACAGCCTTGGCAAAAGCGCAAAGTAATGGTGGAGAATCCCAAGAAACCCTCATGCAATACGACATGGCTATTGCTGAGATGGATGCACTTTACAGCGACATTTCATCTGCTGGTGATAGCTTAACGGGGCTGAAAGATGGCACTTGGGGACGATTTGTAGACCGTATGACTGGTGACCCGAAAGCAGTGACAAGAATGAAGATGGAGCAGTTTAAAGTTGACCAGATTTTAATCTCGATAGCAAAAACCAAAGGTGCAATATCCGACAAAGAAATGGCAGTCTTTGAGCGTCCGATGCCCTCGATTGCAATGGACCAAGAGGAAACCTGGTTAGCCTGGATAAAAGAAAGACGGGATACCACAGCCGATATTAGAAATCGTCTAGCGAATGGAACTACTGCTCCGAATGACCCCAGAGCAGTGATTCCCCAGGACGATGACGAACTGTTTAATTTCTAGTCAAGGAATACTGAAAAATGCAGAGAACACCGGAAGAGTACAAAGCGGCGTACCTACACCACAAAAATGCAGGTAACGCTGAAAAAGCAGCACGAGTGGCGCAGCTCTACCGGCAGCAATTAGCTGGGAATAACGGCTCTTACCAGTCACCTTTGCCTTCTCCATATGCTAACCAGGCAGCAGCTCCCCAGGCAAAAGATGGTGCATTTGAGGGATTTGGTGATGCATTTTATAGAGGTATAGACCAGCCACTAGAAAACATGGGCACCACCGCTGAGGCACTTGGCTACGATAAAACTGCAGCGGCTCTGCGTAACGCAACTCAAGCGCCTCCAGGACAAAGTCCATCTGCCCAGTTTATGAACGAAGGTGGCGAATCTTTCGATTACAAATACCTACCAAAGGCAGCTGTGGAGCAAAGTGGTCAATTTATTGGCTCTCTAGCAACGAGGGCAGCGGGCGCAGGAGTAGGTTCAGTAGCTGGTCCAGGCGGTGCTATTGTCGGTGGATTTGCTGGACCTATGTTGTTCGAGGCTGCCCAGCAGCTCGGTCCTATTGCCCTAGAACGCGCAAAGAACAACGGGCGTGACAAGCCTAATGCATCGGACTGGGAATATGCGGTAGGAACCTCGGCAGGCATTGGTGCATTAAATGCATTAGCGCCTGGAGCAACTGGCAAACTAAAACGTATGCTGATTGAGGGTATTACTGAAGGCACCCAGAGTGTCGGTGAGCAGGTTGGTACGACGGTAAACACAGACAAAGGTTTAGAGGTAAGTGCTCGGCAGGCCCTTGGTGAAGGAATCATTGGCGGCAGCTCCGCAGGTATTGTCGATACCAGTTTGGGCACCATCGGTGCAGCAACTAACCTAGTCAGCGGGACTCCGAGTAAACCGACAACCGAGAGACAACGTCAGGCACAAGCAGATTTTGCACAGCGATTAGCTCAAAAAGTTGACGAATCACAAAATGCAGATGGTCCTGCTTACAACCTTACCGATGTAGACCCTGACAGCAGGTCTGGGGCAAAAGCAGTAATCGATAGTAGTCACTCTGATATGGCTGCACGGCTAAAAACATTAGTAACTGTGTTGAAATCTCGCTTGAAGCCAGAAAACACCGATACTTTGGATGTTGTTCTGCAGAAATCTGACGCAGCTGTAGCCGCTGTAAAAGCTAAAAACAAAGTAAAAAGTGTGGTTGATGCAGGAGACTTTAATGCGTTTGAAGAACTTGTAGGGGACACTGCGGAAGGTCAAGAAGCTATCAATCTAATGCACGAAATGAATGAACTTACTCGTGTTTACTCAGATGGTTTAACTGGAGGTATCAGTCGCTATACAGATGCTGTTTCTCCAGCTGGTGCGCTAGACAACTACTCCAACACTGGCGGGGTAATGCAAAATTTTGCCAGGCCACTAGCAACAGCTGCCCTAGCGGCAACTAATCCAGGTTTAGCGGCTGCCCAGGTAGGTACATTTGCTGCAGGTAGAGCTATAGATAAGCTCACTGGCAGGCGCAGTCGAGTTGCACGATATGTAGATGCTAATTCACGTATGCCCGGTCAATCTGCACCCTCAGCCCCCTCTTTACGAAACCAAGAAGTTGCGGCAGAGCAAGCGGCAGCTCAAGAAGCAGCAGAGCAAGCAGAAGCCGCTCGTGTAAGGCAAGAACAGTTAGCCGCTGATGAGCGCGAAGCAAGTTTACGCAGGGTACAGCAGGGCGCTCCTCCTTTATTAGGAAGCCCCGAGGATATATTTAGAGATGGTACTGGTTTGGACCGTGATGGCTTGGCACAAGTTATCCGCATTATTAAACGAAACGAGAACACCCCCGCAGCGGTTCGCAAAGCGGTTGAGCAGTATGAAACTAGCATTGCTACTGGTGGCCGTGTTGACTACGGTCTTATCCGAGACATCAACGTATTGGTCGACCAATATCCACAACTAAAAGAACTGCAAGTGCGTGAGCGGAACACTCAGGCAGCGGCCCAGGGTGCCCAAGCACAACTCAGTCGAGAAGATGCTAACTATCAGCGCGGCATTGAGAACAACCAGGCGTTCAACCAGGAGCTACAGAATGCAGTTGATGACGACGGGAGCATACCCCCGCTTAACAAGGCGCACCTGAAGGTTGCCCTAGCAGACCTAGCAAGAGACCTGGGCGCTCAGCCTCTCGACATGGTTAACTCGATTATCGAGAGAGC
>VMHT01147183.1_pt1 | contig 25012 bp, 27 predicted proteins | sample 4693611 | NCBI WGS metagenome assembly VMHT01 (sample SAMN12280063, study PRJNA550983) | marine metagenome | isolation source: seawater sampled from same location over 5 years 0.02-0.2 micron viral filtrate | place: USA: collected off the coast of southern California halfway between the port... ...
AGGTTTCGCAAAGGGGCACATCACAGACAGGAATTACAGGAGGCGGTTACAAAAAAGCACCTGATAGATACAACTTTAATGTTGAAACTGCTGGCACTTGGACAGTATCACAAAGCACGACTGCGCCAGAAGGTTTTTCAAACTCATACAAAGTGGAGTGTACGACCGCAGATGCTTCTTTAGCGGCTAGTGATGTAGTTAGGCTTAGACAGAGAATAGAGGGGCAAAATTTACAGCAATTAAAAAAAGGAACTAGTAATGCTGAAAGTGTGACTCTTTCCTTTTATGTTCGTTCTTCTAAAACAGGAACATATATTGTCCAACTCAAAGACCAAGACAATAGCAGACATATAGCAAAATCATACAACATTACATCTGCTAATACTTGGCAGTATGTTTCTATAACTTACGATGGCGATACAACAGGTTCACTAGATAATGACAATGCTGAAAGTTTAGGTCTTCAGTTTTTTCTGGCGGCAGGTTCAAATTTTACAAGCGGTACACTAGACACTTCTTGGGCAACTACTACTGTAGCTAATAGTGCGGTAGGTCAGGTAAACCTTGCAGACAGCACCAGCAACGAGTGGTACATCACAGGCGTACAGCTTGAAGTCGGCGATGTAGCCACGCCGTTTGAACACGAAAGTTTTGCGGCTACTTTGCAGAAGTGTCAGCGGTATTATCAACAAAGCTATGCACTAGGCACTGTTGCCGGAACCACAACTACAGTCGGTAGAGAAAGCGTGCAAGCAAGCGGTTCTACTTTGTCAACAACAACAAGACTCACTACTGAAATGAGGGCGACCCCAACAGTTACTTGCTTTGGGATATCAACAGGCGCAACAGGCATTGATATTGACGGGTCGGATAGTGCTGGTTTTACTCTTGCAGACCAGTCACCAACTTCATTCCGAGTTGCAAAGGGCGGAACCCCCAGTTATATGAACTACCAATTCACAGCTGCGTCGGAGTTATAAAATGATTATTATTGCAAATGCAAAATATGCTGACCAAGAAGCCACATCTATTTTTTGTGAAATTGATGGAACCGAATGCTTTGTGCCTACTGACCCAGACAACACAGACTACGCAGAAACCATGCGTCAGGTCGAAGCTGGCACGTTGACCATTGCGGATGCTGACTAATGAAGATGGAACAGATTGTGGAACCAGCACTTAAAGTACAAATGGAATTAGATGCACACGAAAAAGAGTGTGCAATGTTTCGTGAACTTGTACACGGTAAACTTGACGGTTTAGATAAAAGAATGTGGCGACTAGAGGCCATGATAATGTGTAGCACACTTGCTATGGTAGCTATGGTGGTTACAGTATTTATGGGAATGAAGTAATATGATGCAGTTCAAAGCGTTTAAACCTGAAGCAATGAAGAAGATAGCTGGTGCTATGGGTTACTCAGGTGACATGAACCAGTTCCAGCAATATGTGCAGCAAGACCCACAGCGTCAACAGCAGATGCAACAGTATAACAATGCCGCAATTCAGATGGCCCGTGGCGGTGTGGTTAAGATGAAGAAGGGTGGGGACACTAAGGGTACGAATAAAAATAGTGAAGTTAACATGGGTAATCTTCCTTCTTTTACAGCAGGTAGAATACTAACTCCCGGAGTTCCTGAAGGTGGTACAACAGTAGCTGCAGCAGTACCCGAAGATTCATCTCAATACATGCAAGAAGGTGCAGGACAGGTTACAGGTGCTGGTCCAGTAGATACCGCTTTAGCAAGTACAGCACAGTCTACTACACCTACTGTAACAGACCCAAATTTAGTAGACCCTAGACTGGTAAAAGATGACGTAGAAGATACTATAGCTGCTACTAATGCAGCACAGGCAAACCCTGATGACCCACGGGCGCAAGTAACTGCGGCAGAACAGACTATATCCTCTGTAAGTAACTTAGAAGCAGCACAGGGTAATGCATACCTAATAGATAATCCTGTACAGAGAGACTTACAAGACGGTGAGTTGATTAGTGGTACAGGTGTAGATGCCGCAAGAGCCGCTAAACTTGCAGAGCAAACACAAGCTGCAGCAGTAACGGCTGACCCATCTGCAAAGGCTATGGTACAGAGCCAGCTATCCGGTCTTATGGAAGGCTTTGAGGACGGTAAGTCACCCGCATGGGCGGCAGGGGCTATGAGAGCAGCTACAGCAGCTATGGCTGCACGTGGGCTAGGTTCATCCTCTCTTGCAGGACAGGCTGTTGTACAGGCCGCTATGGAATCTGCTATGCCTATTGCTATGGCAGATGCACAAACAATAGCTAAATTTGAATCTCAGAACTTGTCAAACCGTCAGCAATCTGCTATGCTTGCAGCAGAGCAACGTGCTAAGTTTATGGGTCAAGAGTTTGACCAGACGTTTCAAGCTAAAGTAATGAACGCTAGTAAGATTAGTGACATTGCTAATATGAACTTTACAGCAGAACAGCAGGTACAATTAGAAAACTCACGTGCTGTAAACACAATGAACTTGGCTAACTTAAATAATAAACAAGCTATGGTTATGGCAGAGGCTTCTGCATTAGCACAGTTGGATGTCTCTAATCTTAATAATAGACAACAAGCAGCAGTACAAAATGCAAATACTTTTTTGCAATATGATATGGCTAACTTATCTAATCAGCAACAGACGGAGATGTTTAAAGCACAGCAACGTGTGCAGTCTTTATTTACAGACCAAGCTGCTACTAATGCTGCGGCTCAGTTCAATGCTACTAGTCAAAATCAAGTTGACCAATTCTTTGCTAGTTTAGCTTCGCAGACTTCCCAGTTTAATGCTGCTCAACAAAATGCACAGGCTCAGTTTAATGCAGGTCAGGTAAATACTGTAGAAAGATTTAATGCAGAAGCTATTAACCAGCGTGACCAATTTAACGCTCAGAACCAGATGGTTATCTCACAGTCTAATGCTACTTGGCGCAGAGAGATTGCTACAGCAGACACAGCAGCAGTCAATCGTGCTAATGAATTAAATGCCAATGCTATCCTAGATATATCTAAGTCTGCTTATGATAACTTGTGGAGTTACTATGCAGATACAATGGAGTGGGCATGGACCTCGGCAGACAATGCACAGGATAGAATGAATAAACTGGCTATTGCAAAACTAACAGCAGACTCAGATGTTAACATACAAAAAATAAAAGGCGACCAAGAATCCAGTTCAGCATTAGGTGGCTTTGCGATGGACTTGTTTAAGACCTTTGCTTTTTAAGAGGATATAAATATGGCAGATACAAGCGGCGCAAGACTAGCTATCAAACAAGAGCGAGAGAGTAGACAAAATCGCAAGAGTAATCCTGCGCCTGTTCAACAAAAAAATGCAGGTCTACTATCAAGAACTAGTATGTCTGAAAGTAAGGATGCAGAAGATACTTTTTATTCAGATTTAATTATGCGTATTCAAAAAAATATGGGCGATAACAATGATTGATAAAGAAGCACCTGCACCGTCTCTTGACTTACCTATTCCGGGGCAGAGTTTAACTGCACCTTTAGGTGAAAGACCGTGGCAAGCCCCACCTAGATTTAGTACAGTAGAGAAGACACTAGAGTATTATATTCCTAAACTAACTTCTGACCGCATGGCTGGTCAGGCACTAGACTTGCTTGAGTCAGGCGTACCTGTAGATACTCTTGTTGATACTATTCAACTAGGAGGAGTTATGGAAGGTATACACAGTGTGGATGTAGGTATACTAGCTTCTCCCGTATTAGCGGAAGTACTTCACCAGATGGCTAAATCAGCAGGTGTAAAGCATAAAATTGTAGGTGAAGAGATTGACCCAAATATTCCTGACTCATCTGAAATTTCTATGGCTATGAAAGAGGTAGCTAAGAAGAAAGGTGAAAGCATGGCAGAGGATACTACCCCTGTGGTAGAGGAAGTGCCTATGGATGAAATGGTAGAAGAGCCTAAAGGCTTAATGACACGGAGAGCATAGTATGGGTTTTGCAGGATTATCTTTTTTAGGCGGGGCAGCTAAACGTGGCTCTGAGATACTACAAGAAGAGCGTGATAATGTTGAGCGAGTTACTGACAGTGCGTTAAAGTTCTGGACAGAAACAGGTATTGGTAAATACAACGAAAGAAAAAACAAGCGTAAAGATTTGTCTATGAAGTTTGATACACTTGTAAACAATGGTTTTTCTGGGGACCAAATAGATGTCATAGCACGTGAAGGTGGTGTTGATAAGGTATTAAATCATATTGAAGCTATGAAGGCTTCAAAACTACCTGTAAAACCTGCTGATATTGTACGTATGTCAGGGGATTATAAAGAAACAGGAAGAACCAAAGACGAAATTATCTCAGGCTACATGGGTAGAGTAAATCGTGGTATGAATATGTCTGATGCTCTGTCTGAATCAGGTGTTAAAAGTACAGGTTTTTTAGGACAAGACCTAACTAAAATTGCACGTAAAAGAGCAGAGGCTGTTGGTAGTGCTTTTGGTATGCCTATGGGTGAGTTACGTGCATTAGCAACTGACGACATTACTATGGACCCTGCTGTAGTCACAGGACAACTATTTTTAGAAGACCCTGTAGCAGCAGCACGTGCTGAAACAACTATAGAAGGTAAAGAAACAGGTGCATTTACACAAGGTTCTGCTATGAGAGCCTTGCAAAAACGTGCTGGTGTAGCATTAGGTGTTGACTTAGCCTTTGACCAAGCTGGAAATCCTATATTCTCAGCAGATAAAGCAGACCTTGCAGCACAAGCATTAGATATAGGAAGAAAAGCTACTGTTGGTTATCAATCTCGCAGAGAAGAAGATAAAAAAATAACGTCTATTCAAGCACTAGACGCTGCTACTGAAGATATGTTAGCAGGAATATCTAATGTGAGTAATAATCCCCCTTCTTCATCGTTGGTTGTACAACCGTCCTCTACTGTAGGAACAGGAGTGTATGGGGGCATGACTACTAGTTCTATTCAGGCTCAGGTATTAAAAGATGCTAAAGGTTTATCTTTACGGCAACAAGTACAAATACTAAATCAAGCTAGAAATGGACTGATACAGGACTTACAAAAGTCCATGACACCTGCAGATGCAGCAGTTGAAGCAGACAAAATAATCGACAGACTTGAGAGCCAGCTTTAATGCTAAAAAATTATAATCAGATAGAAGAATTAGATAAAGAAACACTAGCATCCGACCCTGAGTTTTTACAAGATGCTAGTCTTTTTTTGCGTGAACGTGAGAATATGGATGCTACTGCTTCTCCTGAAGAAGTGTATGATGCCTTCATGGAACACATGCGGTATCAGGATGTCAATGAAGTAACTGCTATCCGTGACCTTGAATATGCACAAGGTGCAGACTTAGAGGGTAAGCAACGATTTGGTAGATTGATTGATGCTTATGATAAAGTAAATGAAGATGTATCAGGCCGTATGATGTGGGATTATGCAGCAGGGGTATTGACTGCACCATCTACTTACTTAGGTATTGTATCAGGTGGTACAGGTAAAGCTGCTTCTATGGCGGGTACACAAGCAGCAAAGCTAGGCATTCGTAAAATTCTTTCAGAAGGTTTAAAATCTGCAGGACGTGCTGCAGTTGTAGAGGGTGCTATAGGTACAGGACAAGGTGCTGTGCAGGGTGCTACTCGTGTTGAAACCGGAATGAAAGATGAGTCTGTTCTTGAGAGAGCAGCTATTACTGGACTAGGTTCTGCTATAGGTGGTGGTCTTATAAACTTTCCTATAGGTATGCTTGCCGCTAAAAAAGCAGCAAAAGCAGACGAACTTCTTGAAAGTTCTCGAATAGCCAGTTCTGCGAAAGCTAATGAAGCATCTAAAAAATCAGAAGAAGTACTTGCTAACGCATCTTCTGAAAAAGTAAGTGAAATAAAAGAAGTTCTTAATGCATTAGACCCTACCAAGGTTGCTGAAGGTAGAAGACTGAAGCAGGATTTAGAACCGGGAGATACTCTTGAATCTGCTCTGGGTTCTGATGTAGTTAATAATATTGCAGCAGCAGCTATCAGTGTTAAAGATAAACTGAAGTTACAAAAGGGAGAAAGAATAACCACTGCTCTACATAGATTAATCAGTGAAGATAAACTATCTGAATTAACAGAGGTAAATAAAATTCTTGAGGAACACAACCTTAATGCTGACCAGTTTTCATTAGTATATTTAGCTGAAATATCTGACGCAGGTAGAACTCTTGGCGCACAAGCACGTGTTAAAAAAGCACTAGGCGCAACACGTACAGTTAAACAGCCAGCAGATAAACTTATAGAGGAACTAGACGGTCTAAATAAAGCAGGTGTTACACCGTTAACAGCAGCAGATGCTAAAGAATTAAGTAAAGGTAAACAGTTTTTCCAAGACTTAGATAGGTTACGGCTAGGTGCTATGACATCCCAGCTTGCCACAACTATGCGTAATAATATAGGTGGTGGCTTTCGTGTAGCTGTTGACTCTACAACACGTGCATTTGATAATATTGTTAATCTTAGAAATCCTTTTGATGGCACATTTGATGTAGCCAAATATATGCTAAACCCCTACGAAGGTAAGGTTATAAGGCAGATGTTTGCAGAAAACTTTCCAGAAGAATCTGCTAAACTATTTAGAGAAGCCGCTGACTTAGCTGCTAAGACACCTAATGAAACAGTATTAGCTAATATAGGAAGAAAAATAAATTTCTTAAATACAGCATCCGATAATATGTTTAAGCAGGCTATGATTTCTGCCTCTATAAAACGTAGGTTATCAGATGAGGGTGTAGATTTATATGATGTTATTTCCAAAGGAGACTTTGGTAAAATAGATGATGACATATTGCAAAAAGCCATTGCCGATTCTTACGAGTTTACATATCAGTCTTCTATGAGGGGTGATGATTGGTTTAGTAAAGGTGCAAGAGGTGTGATAAAAGCACACCAAGAAGTACCGTTTCTTATATCTGCTGTGATGCCTTTTCCACGCTTTATAGCTAACCAGTTAAAGTTTACTTTTCAACACGCACCACTGATTGGTATGTTACCTTTAGATAGGTTAGGCTCAAAGCTACCTGCAAGAACAACAAAAGAATATATAAAGGACAAGGCACCCAAACAATTAACAGGTGCATTGATGCTTACTGCAGCATATCAGTGGAGAGCACATCAAGGTGATACTAATTACTGGTATGAAATAGATGATGGACAGGGTAATGTAATTGATGGACGTGCTGTGTACGGTCCTTTTGCACCATTCATGCTTGCTGCAGATTTGCTGTATCGTTATCAGCGTGGCACTATGCCTACCTCAATCAGCACATACGTAAAGGATACCACACAGGCTTTACTTGGTTCTACTTTCAGAACAGGTGTAGGACTGTATGCTATAGATAAGCTGTATCAAGATGCTGCTAGTGGAAAACCACAGAAGGTTTTAGCAGAACTCATAGGAGATGTAGCGAATACATATACATTACCACTCGCTGTAGTAAAAGATTTTTATGGTCAGTTTGACCCTGAATCTCGTAAGATACCAGAGACACGCAGTGGTAGTGAAAACTTCTTAGACATAATATACAATCGTGCTACACGTTCTCTTCCAGATTTTCCTCTTAATGACTATGATACTGCTGCCTTATCTGCGTTTGAAACAGGTGACTTATCTGCCGTTAATCCCATGGAAAAACAAGTATTTGGTTTTGGTAAGAGAAAAAAGAATACTCTCACAAAAGAACTAGCAAAGTTATCTTTTACGCCTTATGATTTATATAAGAGAGAGTCCAATGATACGTTTGATTTATATGCGAGGCAGGAATTATCAAAGGATGGTAGCGAATTTAATTTAGAGCAGCAGTTAGAAAAGCTAATACTAAGTGACGAATATGATAGATTATCTATAGAGGAAAAAAGATACCAGCTTAAAGTCGCTGCACAGGATTTGATAAACAAAGCAAAAGATATGGCACGGGATAGAGTAGAACGTGATGCTGACCTTAAAGATTTACCATACAGCGAATTAGATAGAGATGATTTCCAGAGTGCTAGTGCTTTACAGCAAGGTAGAATAAACTCTATGTATAGAAAACAATTCGGTGGTAAGTCTGTGTCTGAAGACAAAGATAAAACTATAATAATAAATGGTAGAGAAGTTAATGTTATGCGGTGGGCCGCTGATACACTACGTAGTTTGCAGGGTAAGGCAGGTAGACTATAATGAAAGCAAGAGATTTACAAGAAGCTGATAGATTATCTGAATCTGACCGTGAATTAGAGTATTCAATAGATGCTATAGAATTACCGTCAGAACAAAAGTTTCTACGTATGCGTCAGGCTGAACCACAGACACTTGATGAAACTATCTCTGACCTACCTATGGTGGCAGAGCAGGCACTAGACTTCACACCTGTAGTGGGTGATGTCAAAGCTATGATTGAGATACCAGAAGATATGCGTATGGCACGTGACCTTATGGAACAAGGTTATGATGAGGGTAGCATTATTGATATGGGTCTGGGTGCTGGCCTTGCTGGTCTAAGTCTAGCTGGTCCTGTGCCTATCATTGGTGATATAGGTGGTGTACTCAAGAAGGGTGTTAAAGCAACAGCCAAGGAAAGACTAGCTGACCAAACAGAACAAGTGTTTGACAAAGGTATCTCAGATAGAGGCAGAACAACTACATCAGTTGAAGATGCTGAGTTTACTGGTAAGGGTAAACGTCCTACACCTAAAGTGTTTCATGGTGCCAAGAGCATGGGTCAAGCACGAGACGCCGATGCACAGAGGTATGAAAAGTTACGCCGTGATTATAATGATACATACATAAACAACCCCGTAGATACATTATCAAAAGAATTAGCAGATGACACTGGTTTTATAAATGTTGATGACTTACTTGAAAAACAAGAAGTCGGTGCAATACAACTACCCATAGGTAATGTGGATGGTGAATTAGATACGATACCTGTTATATTTAAAAGAGATGGTGATAAAGTATCTGCGTATGCTATTGATACAGATACCATGAAGATACTAGATGAGAAAGAACCCATAGCTTCTGTGGAAACATATGATGGGGGTAAACGTCTACGTCCTGTTGAGATGCAAATGCAACTTATGATTGGTTCCGATGACCTTTCTGTTGCCTCAGACATGGTAGGTGAGAAACGTATTGATGCTATCAAGCGTGAAGGTTTTAGACCTTATGTTGCTGACTACGATTACCCAACGGATGAAAGTTTTGTAAGTGAAGTAGGTTTAGGTGGTAGAACTACAGGTGAACACGCTGAACTGAAACAGAAGATGTTGTCTACTTCTCGTGACCCACTTGTGGCAATGAAGCCTAACTTTGGTGGACGGGATACAGGTAATGTTGTGTATGCTGACTTGCCTGAAGGTGCCACTAGAGATATGACACCTAGAGAGTATACACTAGTTACTAATAATGATGTCTCAGCGCAGGACATGGTGGATGACGTACCAACAGGGCGTGAAGCATTACCCCCACTAGAGGAGGGTCAAGTAGGCTACCGACTACCTAAGAGTATACACTTAGAAGCTGAAGAAGCTATCGTCATGCCAGAGAACCTGAACGTCAAGGTGTTAGAAGACAACCCTGAGTTAGCCGCAAAGATACAGCGCGGTCAGGATATGGTCGATAATATTATTAGTGACGTAAAAGGTATGAGTAATCTTACAGATGACTTAACTAAACCTGCTGTACAAAAACTAGCATACAACAAAGTAAGAGACACCTTTAAAAATCTACAATCTCTTGGTCAATACACAGAGCAGTATGGCGCACGAGGTACTTATGATGACCTGCTTGAGTCTTTTCTTGATGATGAAGCTACCTACCCTTTCTTTAAGAGTATTATATTTGATATGCCTGAACAAATGAAGAAAGGCACAGAGATGTCTAATAATATGACAGGCCTTCGTGAAGTTATGTTACGGATAAAACAGCAACGAATGCAGGGTGCTAGAGGTAAAGCATCTACAAAGTTACGTAACGTACCTGATGATGTTATACGTAGGGCAGTCTTTGGTGGTGGTAAGGTAACAGATACAGAAAACAAAATGTTACAGAAAGCTGGCATAGATGTATTCTTTGATAATAGTGTTAACTTAGAAAAGCTAGGATATACTGACCTAAAGAAAATACTATTTGTAGGAACACAGAAGTTCAACAGAGGTGGGTTAGCCTCTCGCAAATAAACAAGGGGGCAATTAAGCCCCCTCTTTTTATGTCTATCGTTTGTCTCCGCTACCGCTTATTGTACCTTTCTGTTTGCGTTCAAGTAGCTTGTCTCTGTTCTGTGCAGCAATCAGTGATAGTGGCATACCAAGGTCATTGGCAAGTGCAGCACAGTACCACAACACATCCCCTATCTCACTGGCTAACTGGTCCTTCCAATCATCAGGCATATTCTCTGGGCCATCACGGATAATCTTCTTGACCTTGTTAGCTACCTCTCCTGCCTCACCTGCCATGCCCAATGCTGGGTACAGGATACGATGGGTATCAGGGTAGATGGCAGTCTCAACTGCTGTCTCTTGGTATTTATTAAAGTCCATCTTGTATTTCTCCTTCATCCAGTTATCAGCCTCGCTTTGCAAACTCATTGAACAACTCCTTGGTCTTAGCTGTAGTAATCTTAAACCATTCTCCTCGTCTCTCTAATGCACTGTCTGTAAACAGGTGGTGCATTTCTCTTTCTGCCTCGTGTCTGTTCTCCGCTTTCAATGTAGTAAGTATTGTGTAGTTGCGGAATGGTGATGATGTTTGGTATCCGTTTAGTCTATCCTCTGCATCAACAGCCTTGCCTACCTTAACCCACTCAGGCCATGCATCATTAACAATGGCGTACACTTCACCCTCATTAACACTCTCAATCTTATTGTGTGACCATGCATCATCAAGAGATTTGTAACGTCCTGCTTTATGTAGTGGATGAGATGCTGGTATGTATTTACCATTAACAAACATCCTGTTTTTATTCTTGGCTGCATGAGTAGAGACACGTTGCCTGTAGCCACTAGGACTGTAGTACCACAAGTCGCCATCTTCTCTGGTGGCTTTTTGTTTTGTGTAATTAGTTATGCTCACTCCATCTTTCTGCATGACTTTAGCTAGTACCATCTTCATTCTCCTTTTCTTTCTGTTTCATCCTCATCCATTCTTCATATTGTGGATGTCCTTTGTGTGGATTATGCTGAACCCAATCTTCTCTAGACTTCCACATAGCATTACTCATTTTCTGTACTCTTTATTAAAGCATTCCAGCAGTGCGGGAACAGTGTTAAACAATGGGCAGATAACTGCCTAGCTATATCTTGTACCTCAATCTGCGATGTCTTGTCAAGCCTTAACTTACATACTCTTGAGAAAGCATACAAGCTACCCGACCAGTACCACTCAGTGTACATATTCTGTGGCAGTACCATACGTGCCATCTCAGGTGCCACACCCTGTATAATCATCTTGTCGTAGTTGTTCAGGGCTAACTCCGTGACATCTCCTAGATACAGATTAGGAAAGTACTGCGACTTAGCCTGTCCATCACTACCCTGCTTCACATTCTCTGGCTTACCTCTCCATGTATCTGGTTCATAGAACTCAGGCGGTGAGTCCACATACCTACGTGATACCTCATTCCATGATAAGCCTACCTGATGCTTGGCTAACTGCCTTGCAATAAAGATGGGTGCCTTAACACGAAACTGTACAAAGCAATGGCTAAAGGGCGACCAGTGATTATGTCTAGCTAAGTAGTTAATTAGCTTAATGTCCTTGTTGTCAAGCGTTGAGGATGTCTTATCAAAGGACACCCTCGCTGCATTGACTACGGTAAGGTCACTACCCATGTGGTCAATTAAGTCTACCTTCATGTTTGCTCCTTCCTCTTGAACCTATGTTTAAAGAACACTACTACATTGAGAAGTGTGTTTGTAGTGATGGCAACAAGTATCCACCATTGCCACCACAGTAAGTCTAATCCACTACACTCTATCACGCTGCTGTTAAGTCCACTACTTCACAGACCCCTGCAGTACAGGCTAACTCACGCCCACCTGATGTAGTGTCTTCCTTCTCAAAGTCACTCAGCTTGTTCCAGTTCACTGCCTTTGGCATCTTAGCAAACATCTCTTCGTACTCTTCCTTAGTACAGTCCTGATAAGGTGCCTGTGCATAAGTGTGGTCACTGAATGGTAGGAAGCTGATGCCTGACACTTCATCAAAGTGTTCATACACCCAAGACCCTACCGACATCCACTCATGTTCTTTGACAGAGATAGTGACTGACGGTTTGTGTTCACACCAATGACGCTGATACAGTAGCCACAAGTCTAGCTGTTCAATGGCTGTCATCTCAGTGCGTGTTACCGCAGCATTAGGTGACTTCATTGGGAAGCTGAACACTGTAGTGCTATCTGGCTTCATTACGTCAGGCTCTGCTGGGATACCTTCACTAATTAAGAACTGTGTCAGTGGGTCTTTGTTATCGCCACGAACAGTACGAATGTAGTGTGGGTTATGTCTAGCATGGATGCCTGATGCACTGTCAACTAATTGACTAACAGTACCAGAAGGCTTGACACAAGTGATTGCTGTAGACTGTGGGATACCTAGCTTCTTAGCCAGTACTTCATTAGTCTTGACAGCTTCATTGCGTAGCAGTTCAAGTGTAGCACCAATGTTCATGCCTAGTGTAGGGCTATTGCCTGACAGCATTGCATTGTCCATGATGCCTGTTAGTGATACACCCAACAACCTCTCTTCCTCTGTGTTCTTCTGCCATACCTTACGCAGGTATTTGAAGTCTGTCAGAGTAGATTGGAATGTACCCAAGATTGTAGCCAAGCGTACCTTATTAGCTAGTGATTCCTCTGTATCACCTGCACGTGCTACTACCTCTGACAAGTTACAGAACTGGTATGGACGCAAGATAATTTCACTGCAAGGGTTGCAACCGAAATCATGTTCCACATCACGTCTACCATTCTTAGCTGCTTGCTTCTTAGCAGACTCACGGTTGAAGATACCACGCTCACCAGACTTACTCTCGTACAGTGATACCCACTCACGCATGAACGTACCCATCTCAGGCTTGCCCTTGTACGCTACAGAGTTATTAGCCAATGCACGTTGACCTTCATTCTCCCACCACTGACCTGACTTAGCATGTGCCATCTGGTCATCGTTAAGATTAGACAAGCTGATGAGTGCTGAACGGCGTACACCACCGACAACTACAACCTCACCAATCTTACACATGATGTCGTGACACTCAATAGGATAAAGCCTACGTCCTGCGGCACCCTTGAACTTACCGATTACAAACTGAAACAACTCTTCTAGTGGGGCAGGGCCAGAGGCACGTCCACCAAATGTCTTCAGTCGTTCACCAGCAGGGCGTACAGCAGACACATCCCACTTAGGTATTTGCCCAGCATACAACAGAGAGATTAACTCACGTAAGGCACCAGCCCATCCGGGTCTGCTATCACCTACCTTGATTACTGTATCTGTCTCATGCATTGCCTCATTAACAATGGGTAGCTTCTCAATGCTATGACGCTCAACGCTGAAGCCAACGCCAGTGCCACACATTAAGATGTACATAGTCTCATCAAATGCACGTGGCGTATCTACTGCCAAGTAAGAACAGTTGAATGCTCCTACGTGGCAACGGTCTAGTGCAGGGCCAGATGTCATCAAGGCTCTCATGCTGGGCATGATGTCTTGGTTCAGCACCGCTTCCTCTAGTTCATTGCGTAACTTATTATCTAGCTTGTAACTATGGTGTTTCTTGAGGTGTTTAGATATATAATCAAAGTATCGTGTGACTGTTTCACTCCATGTCTCACGTCTTTGTTCATCTTCTTTCCACCTTGCATAACGAGATAACGCTATGAAGTTCTGGTAGTCTGTTGGTAAATGGTTACTTAACATATCTGTATCACTCCTGTACTGTTCTTACGTTTTTAATATCTGCACCTTCTATATCATAGAAGTACTCTCTTAGGCTGTCCTCAATCTCTTCACCCACCTGACCATCTGCAGGTATAGCATACTCTTCGGGGTCTATATCTATCGTGACAAACATCTTAACTCTTATCATCATACAGCCCCTCTACTTCTGTTGTCAATACGTTTAGATACCAAGCAGCTTTCTCTAAGTCTTGTGTGCCATTCTTATATCTGTACCGCCACAAGTACTTCATTACATTACCTTGTAGGTAGAAATCAAATCCCTCACCCAACGCAGCACGAAGGGCATCAATACATTCTATACCTGATGCATTGTAGTGTGGTGGACTGTTGACCATATCAACATTACCGTATACTTCTTTAGCGGCTTGCTCTGCCAGTTCCATCTGCTTCATATACTCTTCGTGTCTTAGCTGGTCCATCATGCACTCCCTTCTGTTTTAGTGTTGAAATCAATCTTTATTACATTACCTTCTTCTCCTATAATCTTAGGCCCGTCTTCTAAGTCTACATCATATTCTATATCTTTCATAGTCATAACATAGCGGTGTACCATTTCCCTAAAGTCTTCGTTTAATTCCATTACAGGTACAGTACTAGCTAACATCTTACAGAAGTGCATGATTTGTGAGTAGTCTTCATCTCCTAGATTGTTATCCGGCTGTGTTATAATAGCCATGTCAATCTCACCTGTCCACTCACCATCTTCATCTGTCTCTGGACGTATTCTTAATACAAAGTCTTCACCTTCAAGTGAGGTTAACTCTGGCTCTGTCATATTATTTTCTCCTTTTTACTTTGTTACCTTTGAACTTTATGAAACTAGCATGTGTATTCTTACCCTTTTCTTTTAGCCAATCTTCTGGAATGATGCGGTCATAGTATAAGAAGTTATACTTGATGCACCACTCAGCGTATGTAGACTTGGCACCTTTGCGTAGCTTACGTCTACTGTTTTCAAAGACAAACCTAATGTCTAAGTCAGGATGCTGCTTCTGTATAGCAAGATGTTTGCGTCTATCTGCAGCAGTGAACATCCCCTTGCTCTCAATTATGATACCATTTGGCAGAACAAAGTCTGGTGTATAGGTACGGTAGGCTAGGTCTTCCCATTCTATCTTAACACATTCATAACCGAAGTCAATGTCTCTTTCTTTAAGATAGTCAGAAATCTTAACCTCTAAACCTGACCGATACCCATACTTCCTTGCCGCCTTAAACTGCTTTGCGTCAAGAGGCATTGTATTTCTCATCCAACTCTACATAGTTCATAGTCTTAGGAGACTTTGCTTGTGACATAACTGCAGGTAGTTCCTTCAGTGTAGGCCAACAATCATAACGGTAAGAACAGAAGCCACAGTGTACACCTAGTACCTTGTTGCCAGTAGGCTTACCACGAAAGGTTTCTATCTCAGGCTCGTGACACCGCTTGAACTCATTCTTCTCTACGGTATTATGTACTTCCTGTATCTTAGCAACCTCTGCATCCACATCTAATCCAGTAGCGGGTACGTACTTGAATGCACCGTTAGCTTTGTTCACTACCCACCAGCCACCAGCTTTCTTACCAGATGCCTTTGCATAACCTGCAAGCTGTGCTATGTAGCCGAAGCTATCACCACTTGCTAGAGACTCAAAAGAATCAAACTTATTATTGTAAGACCAATTAGATGCGGATTTAATATCATCAACGGCACCGTCAATAACAATATCATACGTTCCATTAACGGATGCTTCCTTATCCAATTCCAAAGTAACGTGTTCCGGCTCTTCATACTTAACTCCTGCTTCCTTTAGTAGACCCTTGAATACAGCCTCGACTATATCACCCAGCATCATGTTCATAATGAATGTTGTAGGCATAGGAAGAGCGACTTCCGGCTTGTTCTTATCATACCATAGCTGACAGGTAGACCTGCCAACATTAGACATACGAAGCCGAAAGTCTCCACGCTTCTTCCCACTACCAAACTGACGTGACAGTGCTTCTTCAATGTCTGCAGCTACCTGTTTAATGGTAGTGTCAGCCATAGTGGACTTGCCTTTAACAGCATTGTCCATGTACTGATGTAACGCCAGTTCAGCAGGGTGGTTCATTATGCTACCTCTTCTTCGTCAATGTCAATGTCAACGATGTCATCTACTACATCAACGTCATCCTCTTCCATGTGAGCATTTGCTTTCTTAGCCCACGTGTTAACGATGTATGTGTTGTAGTTGTCAACCCACGCCACGAAGTCACTAAACAATTGCTGGTCATCCTCACTAAGTTCGATTGTCTTAGTGGCATCCACAGTAACTGTAGGCAAGAAGAAGCTACTACCATTAGGTAACTTACGTTCTTCTGTACCAGACTCAATGTTATGTTGAACAGGTAGTCGTTGCATCTTAGTAAGTTTAGCTAAGATGTCACCGTAGGTTTTGAAGGCATCACGATTATCAATCTCCCAGATAAAGGAAGAAGTTGTGATGTCAACAGGATTACCCTTTTCGTCAGTAGGGTTAATCAATTCGACTGTACCCATGAGGACACGCACACGTTTAATCTGTTTGATTAACTCTTGTGTCTTCTCAGGTAGAGCCTTGAAGTCTTGAATGTAACCTGCAGGTTTACCACAGTTGAACCCGCCGGAGTTATCCTTTAGGTCTACATTAAGACTATCAGCCATCAATGTCTTGACAAACTGATTCGGTGTATCGCCATGACCCTTAACAAACTTCTTGTACATAAACCGTTGCAGGAATGTACGAATGTTAACGGACTCAGCGTAGTAGGTAGGTCCATCTGGAATCTCAAGTTTGTATGTACCACCCGGTACTACTTCCATGTTAACCTTCTTGCCGTTAACATCTGCTGTACCCATGATAGGTGCATGATTGATTCTCAGACGAGGAAGGCTACTGGATTTCTCCTTCTTGTTAGCCTCACTTGCAATACCCATAGCCTGTGCCATAGCAGCAAAGTTATTGGTATCAATGGTAGTTACTTGTGTCATTCTATTACTCCTATATTGTTGAAAGTTCCGTAGTTATATCAGCTTACATCCTTTGTGTCAAGCCAATTATCACCTATTTTTGATTCGAGTAACAGGGGTACATTGAATTGTATGCCCCATCTTAGTGTAATCAAATTAGGTAAGTCGTTGTTTGTCTGTTGAATAATGTCTAATACCTTTCTCTCTTCATCAGGATGTACGTCAATAACTATACTGTCATGTACTGTATTTACCACACATGACTGCATAGTGTCAAGCAGTTTATCAATATGAAGTAAAGCAATTGGCACAATGTCTGCTGTAGCAAATGACTGAACAGGGTAGTTCTTTATCTGCGTAAAGTGTGACACCCTGCCGCTTGCCTTACGATATACATTAGGGAAAGCAAACTCTCTGCCAGAAGGTGTGGTTATCTTTAGTGTGTTCACAGCTTCTTTAGCCAGTTGGGTATGCCAAGACCCAACACCTTTGTACTTCTCTGTGAAGTGTTCATAGTACGCTGCTTCCGCTGGTGTTCTGCCGTATCCTGTTGCGCCGTAGAGTGGAGCAAACGTATGCGCTTTCGCATCCTGTCTACTCGTAGGCTGACCAGCATCACTAATAACTTTAGCGGTATATGAGTGTACATCAAATCCAGTAGATACTTCTTCAATTGCTACTCCATCTTGTGATAAGAAAGCGGCGGTACGAAACTCAAGCTGTGCCATGTCAGCTTCTAATACCTTGCCGCCCTTGAAACGTGATACGAATACCTTCTTAACAGGAAACGTACCACCCCGTGGCATGTTCTGCATGTTAGGGTTAGCACCTGATAGTCTACCTGTAGACGTGCGATGCTGTAATAAACTAACATGCAACTTACCATCACTCTTAGTGTAGTTGGCAATGCCGCCCACGAATGATGATAGGTATGTATCAACGGCACTCAGTCGGCTTACCTTGCCTAAGAAGTCAACCGCATCGTCCATACCCTTTGCTCTAGCTGAACTCTGTAGTAACTGTAGGTTCTGCTTAGAGGTACTGAAGCCATTGGCACTAGCCCACTTAGCAGATGGTGGCTTAAACTTTAGCCCTGCCACATCACTAGTAGGTACGAAATTATAACCGCTAGTATTACATGCCACACATCTATTTGGCTTTGCAAAAGGAGTTCCATCTTTCTTTACCTTTCTAATATAACCAGTGCCACTGCAATCACCACACTGCTCTGCTTTGGTTTTGTATAATCGTGTTGTACCAGTAGCTGTTAGGCTACGGAAGGAAGCATCGTCCATGTATGGGTCAATGCTATTAGCCCAATGTAGTTTATCATCTACCTTACGAGAGTATATAACCCAAGAGAGTTGCTCTGGACTATTAAGATTAATAGGTGTATCACCCATAAGACTACGAACATGCTTTTGTAATGCATCAAGTAACTCCTTCTTCTCTGCTTCAAACTCTTGGCGTACCTCATCCAGCTTGGATATATCAACAGAGAAACCCCTGCTGTATATCTTAGCTAGGCATACAGCCACCTCATTAGTCAGGGTAACAGTAGGCATCAGCCCTGCATCCTCTACACTGTTAAGACGTAGCATTAGCTTGTCAGACAGTTGCTGTGTAGCATGAAGGTCAGCAGATAGATACTCACACAACTCATTGTATGGTATGTCTCGTGTACTGTATCCCTTCTTGAAGTATTCCTTCAGGGTATCCTGCTTTTTAGTGTCTAACTCATACCGTTCAGCGCAAGCCTCAAGAGATAGCGGTTGCTTAATACCACGCTGTAGTACATACTCACCCAGCATAGTGTCAAAGACAGGGCCATCATACTTGAAGCCGGATTCCCATAGCCATGTCAAATCATATGCAGCATTATGCATGATTAATACCGTAGCTTGGTCAAGATACCACTGCACACGCTCATGGTAGTCAGCTTGACTAGGTACATCTGCATGGTCAAAAGGGAAATGCTGTTCATGTCCTTGGTCAGTCAGTATACCTATCATAGTCAATGAGTTGTTAGGCTCAAAGGGGTCAAGGTGCATCTTACCATCTCGTTCTGTTGTTGTATTCTCTACGTCTAGTGTTAGCTTCATCCTTCATACCTCGCTGTCTTGTAGTCAAGTTGACAGTGTACCTTACCATGCCAGCCTGACAATTTATTTTTCACCACGTTTAAGTGTCTCATGTTATCCTCTTCTTCATTGTTTTCCTGTACAGGCGGGTTCTTAGCAATCAATATCATTAGGTCAGCCTCTGCCGCCTTACCTGTACGTGAGCCTTCCATCATCGACTGGTTCAATAGAACCTTACCCTCTGCCTCTGCTGATAGCTGAGACATATAGAACACAGCACACTCATGCTCTTTGGCAATCTGTCTAGCGTGTACTGCATTAGCCTTGAGTGATTCATCCTGTCTGGCGAAGCCACCTTTGGCAAACTTGTCGCCCATGTCCAGCAATACTACATCAGGTTTGTACGCTTTGCAAATGCTTTCTACCCAATTCATATCCCGACCAGTAGCATCCTTAATCTTGATGCGTTCCTTGACAGGGGCATACAACTCACGTGCCTTGGCAGGGTTCTGCTTAATCTCCTGCATCGTCATGCCTGTAGCTGCTGTCAAATATCTGGCACCCACACGGTGATAACCTTCCTCGTTACAGAGGATAATACAGTTGGCACCCTGCTGTGCAAAGCCGTTAGGACTAGCAATCAGTGATGCATGGAAGGATGTCTTACCTGTGTTAGGTCTAGCACCTACCTCAATCAGATGTCCTGCATTGACACCCTCTACCTTACGTGTAAGTACGGGTATGTTAAACGTCCACCGTGCCTCAAGGTCAGCCTTAGACATCAGAGTTTCTAGGTCAATGTCTTCCCACTCTACCTTTAGGTTAGGCGTGAAGTCATCACCATACATCTCCATCAAGTTACGTAGCGGTTCAAGTGTTGTCTTGTCACCGTTCACATAGTCAAAGCCAAGGTTGGCAATGTCCTCTCCCACTACCTGCTGGAATAGTTTAGACAGTACCTCTTGTGCAATGTCACTACCCATTGGTGTTTCTTTCTTAATGCTACCGAACAAGGCAGAGTAGGCTTGCTTCTGTGCCGTAGTCATAGTCGGATTGTTTGACATGAACAATGCCTCAATCTCATCAGGTGTTACAGTACGCTCATACCTATCCATTGCGGTATCAATCGTCTGCTTAATCTTACGTGCATCAGCACTGAATAGTCTGTCAGGGCAACGTGCGCCACGATGTTCTGTATAGAACTCTCTGTCCATTAGACTGCGTATTAGTGATAGTTCCATTCTTATTCTCCTATGCTGTGTAAGTTGGTCATGTCGTTAGGGTTACGGTACTTGAGGTCGTCTGTTAGTCTGAGTACCTTCACGTCAGATACATAGCCTCGTAATTCTTTTGCAAACGCTAGGGTCTTAGTCAGTGCGTCAGGGTCTAGCGCAATAATTGCTGTCGAGAACTGCATGAGATACCTCTTGTGTAATTCTGACAGTGACGTACCCAACACAGCTACCCCAACTAATACATCACTACCAACAACTGCAGCACTCACGCAGTCCTCAACAACTACAGCGACTCTACCATACCCATACGAATAAGGCAAGCCACCATTCCCATATCGCTTCCATTTAGGTAAGCGACCAGAGAGTGAACGCCCCGTGGCATCCACCATCTCACCATTATGCATCACAGGGAATACAGCACGATGTTCTTTGACATCATACATAAGACCAAGTTCATCAGCATCTATCTGCCACTGGTCTGTCCATTGTATGACATCCTTGTTATTACCGTGTGGTACAATGTACTCAGGTAATACAAACTTAACTTCCTTCTTATCGGAAGTGCCACGAAGACTAGCACGTATGTCTTCGGATGTCAAGTGTACACGAGTACCACCTTTGATACCACAAGATACCTTGTAACAATTCCAAACAAGATTACCCATGTTATTAGTCACAGTGAATGTCTTGTACCCTTTACAGTTAGGACAATTCATTCTCTTTGTACTACCATTAGGTATATTAATATCACTTATAATGTTATATATAGTATTCATGTATTAATCACTTTCCTTTGCGGCACTTGCTATGCTTATAGCATGTATTTTTCTATCGGTCAATGCCCTATCTGCACTTGCCAATGTATTTTTTAGGTACGGCTGTACTGATTGTGGGTTAGCATGTCCTGTAACCGACATTATTTGTGCCATACCGACACCTGCATCTACCATTTCTGTTGTACCTGTACGTCTTAGGTCAGACAGACGTAACTCTTTAGGTAATCCCGCAGCATCCATGACCTCACGTGCATATAGAGGCAGCTTGTACAAGGTATAAGGTTCGTACTTACCCCTGATAGGGCGTGGTCTTGGTGCCACATACTCTTGAAAGCCGAAGTCCTCTTGTTGTTGTACTAGCATACTGTGTAGTTCATCCGATATAGGCAGGAATACTTCTGCTCTACGCTTAGACTGCTTGATGTGTACTGTCTGTGCATCAAAGTCAATGGCATCCCACGTAAGCATACGCATATCACCAAGACGTTGACACCATTCGTATGCCATCTGTGCTATCAAACCTATGTTACGGGTGCTAAAATCCGCATAGGCTTCGTCTAAGAACTTTTGTACATCACCCCTACCCCAGACAACCTTACGCCTCTCAGCGGCTCTCTTACGTACCGTAGCGAAAGGATTGGTCTGACACAGTTCTTCTCGCACCCCATGATTAAACAGGATACGAGTGACAGAGATAGCATGGTTAGCTAAGTGGATACCCCTGTCACACCATTCGTTGTATGCTGTCTTAGCCATGCGTGTGGTAACTTTATCACAGTCAAGCAAATAAAGTGCCTTGCCATCTACCTCTGTGTTCATCAAGATGTTGGCAAAGTATTTATACTGTGCTTTAGTTTCATCCCGTAACTGTTTGTAATCATAGGAAGAAAGGTAGTCCTGTAATAGTTTATTTAGTTTCATGTCATCTCCTCATGTTATGTAATCTAAATGCTTGACTTACCAGCTTGTCATACCACATCAAGTTATCCTTGAAGTGAGATGGTATATCCTCTAGTCCGTAGTGTGCGCCAGCTATCATGCCAGCTACAGCACCACACGTATCGCTGTCGTGTCCTCTGTTGACCGCCTTGATAACGCAGTCGGCAAAGTTATTCGTAGTTTGGTACGCCCACATAGCACACTGATATGTCTCTACTACATAGCCACCTGACATAACATCCTTCCTATCTGTGTTAAAGGGTAGGTTGTATGACTGATACCTTTGTAGTGCGTCACCGTGCCACAGTTGATGGGCGAATACCCTGCTGTACTCAATACATTTAGGGCTACCGTGTGTCAGTATAGTCGTAGCAATAGCCAGTTCCATAGCACGTTCAGGTGTGGCTGATGCAATCACTGCAGGTGCAAGTCGCATCAAGGCACCGTTACCCGAAGCATCGTCAAATGATACAGAGTTATATGAGTAACCAGATTTATTGTTAATCCATTTCTCTATAGCGTCTTGTGTTGTAGTACCAATGTCAAAGCATTTACCTCTTGGTATAAACTCACCCTTCATGTACCAGTTGTACCAGTTGTGCATCATATCTTCTGGATTGAACTCTGCTAGATGGGTTGACAGTGAATCAGCCATAGCTAATGCCATAGCTGTATCATCTGTCCACTCACCGATGGACATATCGTGATGCCCACCAGTAACATACTTAGTTATATAATCATCAGGTTCTCTAGCGTCCATGAACTCAAGGGGTGCGCCAAGAGCGTCACCCACTGCAAGTCCTACCATCATACCTGCTGACTTGTCAAGTGTCAACATTATGCTGCCTCTAGTTGTCTGAACACAGGGCTTGCAATCCACTGAGACACTTGGTTCTCACGATTGAACATGGACACAGCCTGTGTGTCATTGCCTGTGTTGCGTAGGTTAAAGCCGTTACGCTCATCCGCATAGGTTGCATAGTTAGTAAAGGCACTATACAAAGCAAACAGATTACGCCCTCTGGTACTCACCTCTTGGTTGTATAAGGTATACATCTTGGTAGCCTTAGTGTCTGACTTCATAAGGGTTTCAAGCAATGCCTTGACATCTACTGTGTTAAGGTCACGCCTTGCCCACGATTGTAGACGCTCTGACTGTGCATAGAAGTCCTGCTGTGAGTTACGTAAGTCAGAGATGAACCTGTCCATGCTAAAGTTAGATGTGTTCTTACGCCGCACCTTGTCATGCTCACCTCTAATCATACCATTGAGGCAGAAGAAGTCGATAGCCCCAAAGAATACTGTGTTAGAACAGCTACCGTCAATCCCATGCAGTGCAATGATACGCTGTGAGATAGTAGTCTCATGCTTGTCAGTGGTGATAGTGGTGGACACGTTAGGCATACGCACATCCATCATAGCCCATGCATTCTTACGTGCATACTTCCACTCAATTTGTGCGCCATCTGTCTCAGTACTTGTCAAGTTCTCTAGCATGGTATCTTGTACGCCATGAAAGAAGTCCTTGTGTGAGGCACAGTTGAAGCCCTCGCCTACAATACCAATGTATTCATCTGTCTCGCTGTTGATGACATACTTCTTATCCTTCACCTTGGTAGGCTCGTAAGCTACGGCAAAGTCTAAGTGTTCTGGAACCTGTTCAATTATTTGTGTTGTAAAATCTAATGGCATTATATTCTCCTCTCGTTAAGTGATACTATCTTATACCATATGGTATAGGTGTTGTCAAGTTATAGCTAGTATAACAATAGTTATTAATAATAAAGTCATGCTGCATTCTCCCTCATCCATTTAGGCATACTACGTCCCTTGTTATACCTTGCGAACTTAGTCTTGTCAACCTTATAGAATGCACGGTACGCCATGATGGGCCACTTCTCATCTGTCTTTAGGTGGTCAAGCCCACTGAAACACTGAGGGTGTGGGGTCAGTTGTCCATCAGGTATGAAGTGTCTAGCCGCCAGCAAATGCTGTGGCCTTGCGTCTGGGTTAGTTGTACTAGGATTACCTGCACCATGCCACTTGCCATACCTATGATGATACTCACCCAGCATGGATGTATATAGGTTGAAGGCATAGACAAAGTTTGCCCGTGTCTCCATAGCCCACAAGGTACATGGATGCTTCTGATGTACTGGTTTGTACAACTGGTGATGCTCTGCATACTCAGGTGCATGATGCCATATGCTAGTGCATAGCATCTGCGCTTCTTCCAACGGCATCTTGACTACATGCTGGTCACACAGTGACCGTGATATAGCGTCAGGATGATGGTCAATTAGAAATCTATTCATACTAAAATCCTTTCTATTATCCCGCCTATGGCTACATAAATCATGTATCCAAACGCAGACCATATTACAATGAAGCCAACAATGCTTGGGTCACAATAACCGTAATCATCCTTTAAGCCTAGCTTCCTCATCATCTTATCCATCTTGTTTATCCTTTCCTGACAGATACTTAGGTGTCTTAGCATCCTTGTCGTTCAGCTTATCAATAACATTGCCGCATACATAGCAGTACATCTTTGATGCTAACTGCCGCAGCTTATTAGATATGTACTGTGTATTCAAGCAGTGCTTACATATGTGTTTAATCATTGGTCATGCTCCCATCTATAAAATATATGTTCACCTATTTGTACTACCTTTGTCTTTGTCTCAGCCCAATCAGGCCGCACATAGCTGGCGTGGTAGTGTGTTGCACCTTCAACAAAGTCATCCAAGTGTCCATTCATTACACCATGTGCAACTAACATAGACCTGTTGTGTGCCTCTACATCAGGTGTCTTGTCACTCTTACCATCACAGTACCAACTAAACTGACAGCGATTGCGTACAGGAAAGTCTGTATCCCATGAGTATGTCTGGCCCTGTTTAACTACACCACACACATCATCAGGGTAACGCTCATCACGTACTCTGTTCATCACTACCTGTGCCACAGCAACCTGCCCAATGAAGGGCTGGTCACGTGCCTCGTGATACACGTTGAGTGCTAGGCATAC
>VMHT01202027.1_pt1 | contig 24992 bp, 15 predicted proteins | sample 4693611 | NCBI WGS metagenome assembly VMHT01 (sample SAMN12280063, study PRJNA550983) | marine metagenome | isolation source: seawater sampled from same location over 5 years 0.02-0.2 micron viral filtrate | place: USA: collected off the coast of southern California halfway between the port... ...
GCCTAGGTCCGTCCACCCATACCTGTCCTGTCTCATCGCATTGCCCATGGATGGCATGTGAGTGCCACCTAGTGCCTTTAATGAGCCAGCACCGGGGAATGCATTGATTGCTGCTCCTAGGACCGTTGCTAGCTCCTCACCGTTCTGGCATCGCGTGGCATCCACTACGACGTACTCCATCTTGGCATCCGCTGTTGCCACAGCTTCACTACCATTGCCCACATAGTCCAGTATGCGACCAGTGAGCACTCCAGATGTCCTGAACGCAGTTGGGTGTATCTGATTGGCACGCTCCCAGTTGCTACTCAACACCCTAGAGGCCGACTTTCCAGCATGAGGTGGGTTGAACGTGATTTGGTTGTCTAACCATGAGCCACCGGGATGGAAGCCACCATCCATGTGCCATACCGTGTCGGCGGCTGTGGCTATTCCGAAGCCTATCATGGGTGTGTGCATCTTAGGGGTGATTCTAGTCAGGTCAGCCGCATTGTAGGGGGTGCCGTAGTTCAACTGCTGGCCGTAGTGCCTGCCATGCTCGGGCCTCTGTGCCTGCTCGCCCTTCATACAGTAACCCGCTGGTGTCTCCCAGTTGACTACGGTGAGCCAGTGAAAGGCTGCGGTGCCTGAGTAGTATGCTTTGCTGGGGGGCCTGTACACATGCCTCTCGTTCTCTATGGAGTTGGGGAATAGTTGCTGGTCGTTCCCCAAACCACTGTGACCACCTTTGAATGGTACTCTAGCCCATGTGCTACTGCTAGTAATGACTCTACCGGGGAACGGCTCCTTGACATTCGCAGTACCGCTCTCGCTATTGAGCGCAGTTTCATTTGTAAATGGGAATGCCTGTCCCGGACCGAAGACGAGGTAGGTGGTCTTGCTGTCAGTGCCATCCACATGGTCCTCGTAACGGGCTGTCGGGTGAGCGAACCTGAGTACTATGGGGACTGGTTTGGCTTGAATCTCGACACTGCTGTATGTGGTGTCTCCCCTGAGTAAGTCAGTGCTGAGTATGTTCTGCTTGTTGAACGCGGGAGGTGTGATGCTACCACGATGCTGGTTGCACAGCGCCGCACCGGGGAAGAACGCGAACATGGCGTTGGTGTCCAGCATGGCGAAGCTGGTGGATATCTCGTTCGCATTCTGCAACCCCGCCACCCCTGTGGGGCCATTAGCGTATGGGTGGGTGTAGAACGAGGAGTAGTCGTTGGTAGTCCCATCGTTGACGTCAAGCACCACACCGCTGAACCCACCACCGAAGAAGACCGGCACACTGTGGTCCTTGCTGCTCTTGCCACCACGGAAGTACACCACTGGCTCTGAGAACACGCTACCTAGCGAGCGTAGCCCATCGAACTCCTTCTTGTTGTGCCTTTGTAGAAGCCCCTCCGTATTTCTGCTAGTGGGAAAATCATCTCCAGCATCCGCTACCTTCCAGCTTAGCTCAATCTGTGGATTGGAGCCCGTCCTGCTTTCGGCTTCTATCGCATACGTCCCTAGCCACACTCTAGCTCTCTCACCCACTGGTGATATCTTACCAGCCGATGATGCATCTGCCCCTGAGGGTATCAGGAACGACTGCATCTCGTTGGAGAGTTTGACGAAAGTGGACCAATTGCTCTGATTGGTAGCACCAAGCCCATCATCGGCGGGAAAGTGGTAATGGGGGTTGTCAATCATAGGCAGTATGTGGTCGCCTGATGAGCGTGTGAACTGTATGCCCTTGAGCCCCTCCCTCCAGTTGTTGATGTCCACTGGCGTGTTGCTGGAGTCAACTAGGTTGGGTGATGCTGTGTTTGCGTTAGGCCCTCTAGACGTGGTTGTTATCTCTAGTAAGCTAAAGGGGATGTATCCGCAATCAATGCCTTGGCTGGCGTCTATGTCACTATCGCTTATCGGTCGCTTGCCATGTGCCGTGCTCGTGCTACTATCGAACTCCCACTCGCCATCAGCCGTTCTCTCGACTAGTCTGACCTCACCGAACTCCAAGTGTGATGCGTGAATGCCATAGTCTCGTTTGACTGAGCTACTGTAGGATTGGCTTAGGGGCACTACTGGGCTTCTAGTGTTGTATGCCCTGATTCTTATGGCATCTTCCTTGACACCCCATTGACCGAAGGTCCTGCCATCGGTGGCGTACATCTCCCTGCAATCGAAGATGTGCCCCTCCTCTGAGTTAACCTCGTCCCCAGCATTGATAGCAGCGGCAGTCACAGCGGCGATGAGTTCGTCAGTCACCAACGTCGTCCAGTTCAATACGGATGAGATAAGTATCTCATTGGGTAGTGCCACTAATCCAGTGCAACCGAAGAATGTGGTCGAGTCCCTAGACGAGTAAGACACGGTAATACCCACATCGGGAGCAGTCTCATGGTCGGTGATTTGTATGATTCCGTTCTCCCTAGGGAACCCCAGATAAGCCAGTAAGTCCCCTTTGACGGTCACATTGCTATTCAGGAAGCTAGTGTCATTGAAGGGGGACTTATCGAAGGTTATGGCCAGCGTTTTGGCACTGGTGTCCTCAACTGCACTGACATGAGCCACAGCGTTTGGAGCATTGACTCCCCTCCACCTAGCTCCCCTCCAAGAGCTAGTGGTCACAGTGCCACTAGCATCACCGGTAACAAGCCTGCCTGTAGCATCCCCACTGCCGGACATGTGCCCACCTATGGTGAAACCACCTTGACCTGCGCTTCTATCGTCAAAGAAGATACACACCTCGTCCTCTATAGTAGAGGGGAGTATTGTGTTCTCGTTAGCGAATGCGTCACCCATCTTGCGATATATGTACCTCAGACCGCTCTCGACACCTAGGTTGTCCTTGAACCTGAAGCCGAAGAGTTGTCCCTTACCCACTGCGTCGGGAGTCGTATCGGTCGTAGGCACATGGCTTGAGTATGCAGTTTGACCTGAGCTACCGTATCTGTTGTTGAACTTCTCCTCGCCTGTTTTACCGAAGCCCCAGTTACCTGCATCAGGCGCCCAACCGGGCACACCACTGGCCACAAGTCCACCGAAGTTGATTCTCGATATGGCTCTCTTACCCACTCTAAGCCCCTTGACTAGGGATGAGGACGAGCCTTTGACATCGAGTGACTCCGTATTGACTGTATTGTGCCCCTTGCCACTTATGGAGTCGGAGACTGCTCTCATGACTGCGGAGTCCTCGTAGTCAGCGACGCTCGTGACGTCCTCCCCGCTATCCACTGAGGTGACATACTGCTGTAATGTTGTGATTGGGGCGAATGGCCTGCCGTTCTTGTCCAGAGGCATAGGGGCAGGGTGCATGTTCTCACCCTCTCTCTCGTCTGGGAGGGCCCAGAAGTTTCTCCACCTCCCACCATGTCCCACTAGGAACTGGGGTTGGTAGACGCTCTGTCCCTTGCTGTTGTCAAGCCACACGCAGAAGTTCCTACCGGATGCACCCGGTACCGTGCTGTGTATCACCACAGTGTAACCGATGTCGCCATTGAGGTCCTGAACCTCCCTGCCTATATGGGCTCTGATGTATCCCATGTGCGCTCCCCTATCACCGTTGTCGATGTGCCAGAAAGGCGCAGGGTCATGAGCAGAACCGCTTAGCAGTCTAGCGTTCAAGGCGGCGTGTTGGTTTATCAGCCTGACAATCTCCTCAGCGGCGGCGAGTGTGCTGGTGACGCCATCCCTCTCTGCTACCTCACCGGTGTCTATGGTCAAGCGTCGCACGAAGTCCATGTCCTTCCACTGCGGTAGGTGCTGTAGCCTAGTCTCCTCGTGGGAGGAGAGGTCCAAGCTGGTGCTACGAACGCCCTTGAGACAGAGGTAAGCAGGGATGACCCTAGTGCCATCTGGCGTATCGAAGAACGTGGACGGGTCTCTTAATGTACAACCTGTCGTTCCCTCCCTGTGTTCTATTATCTTCTTCACAAACGCATCGACAGTGTCGAAAGGCGACCTAGTAAGGAAGTGCTTAGTATCAGCAACCTTGTGAAGGACGACTGAGTCATTGGTTCTAGGAGTCAAGCTGTATCCGTTCCTGAGACCGGTCACCGCACCACCGAGCGAGTATCCGGCATGCACGTGGTGACCATGTGCCTTCCCGTATATCCTAGAGCCAGCTAGGGTCCTGCCGTCCGTGGGCAGGTCGACTGTCTGCTCGTCGAACGTCCCGCTGTCCAACAGGTCCTCAGTCTGCCTGTTAGCCAAGTCATGGGCATATGCGCTCTCTATGAACTTGGACTGCTGTGTGCTTCGTATGTACGGGTTCTGGGACAGGTAGCCGTTAGTGACGTCTATCTGTGTGGTCCATGGACTTGGGCCAGCGCCGTTGTACACGGCATTGACTTGATGTAGCTCAGTCCTAGCGCTACCACTCTCAACCACCTCCTTGGGCCACCCTATTTGGACGGCTTGCGCACTTGATTGAACTTGCATGTGTATGTCTTGGAATGCTATGAACTCCCTGTCGTGAGCGACATCGTACAGCAATACACGAGCGTGTCCCTCATCTGACAGGTAGGAGTCCACGAAAGCCACAGTGGGAGCCTGCGACACAGTGAGACCGAGTGCTAGGTAGTTCTCCTCGATTGTCCTGTTGACGTGCTGTGCGTAGTTCCTCGCAGTCTCTAGGCAGGTATTCCCGATGAGGAAGTTCTCTATCGGTATGCTATCTCTGGGATTGGTGCTGTCGAGCACCCCCGACCCGCCGTTGAACTCGCTCCATACCTCTGCCTCGTTGTAGACACCACGGCTCTTTGCGAACATCCCCTCGACGGCATGTGGGTTGTTGTACGACATGTTGGACCATATCGTGTCACCGTTTCGCAAGCCACCGGGAGCATACGGGTTGAGCCAAGTGGCGTTGAGTATGGCGTCCTCGTCCTCGTAGTCACCCATCCAGACGCCTAGTTTGACAGTGCCACTGGGTATCTCCGGTATGGCTGCAGTGAAATCGATGGTTTGCTGGTTGCTGGAGTTTATCTCCGCAACCTCACTGACCACGCCTATCTTCTGTATGACGTCAGTGGTGGTGTCCTCGAAGTAGTATAGAGTGTCCCCTGTCTTTACATTGATGCCATGCAGGTCATTTACGTTCTTACCATTGGCTGACGTCACTGTTATCCTGAATGGAGATGATGAGTCCGCAGATTGGTTGGTTATCTCCACATCGGCTATGTTCAAGCTGTTTTTCAACTCACGATAGTACTGAGAGCCATCAAGAACCTCAGCAGTGACTGCCGTCCCCAGTATGCTCCTGCACTTTCTAGCAAGGGTAATCTCAGCACCCTCAGGCAAACCGTCTGTTTGTAAGTTCTCATCATCGCTAACAGTTCTTGCTGTTCCAGCACCTATGGTTATGGTAGTCGCTGTGACCGCCGTTACCACCCCTACAATAATACCCCCATCATCGTAAAGATTACTTCCTACTGAAAATATAGTAGTAGCATCCACTCCTTCAACGTCAAATGCTGAGGTAATACCTCCAGTTGTTTGATTTTTCTTAATCACGCCAGTTGAGTACTTGTTAGGGGTGAACCCAGTTGACGTGTTATATACTAGAACTATGCTGTTCTTTGGGACGGCTGTGATTGTGGCTCCCGTTAGAGTCTTGATGTGACCGTGATACTGGAATCTGTGGATGGTGCCATTGTCATCATACTGCACTTCGTAACCCAAGTCCCCCACATTGGATGGGGCATCGGCCAACGAGTCATAACCCAAGTCAGGGAATTTAGCGAAGTCATTGGAGCTCAGTGTTATGATTACAGCCTTGTCCTGATTCGACAGAGGTATCGTCTTAGTAGACAAGGCCTTACCGAACGCACGTTTGACTGCCACTTGTGCTGCATGTGGATTGGACTCAGGCCCAGCCTTGAACTCCACTGCACTGACATACTGACGTAGGCCGTAGTCCACATTACCTCCTTGCGTCTTCACACTAGCGGCATCATGGTAGTACTCGTCCCTATCCTCGAAATCGGATGACGGGGTTATCTCGTCTGATGCCAGCGGTGTATTGCCTTCCTCAAAACCAACTCCACCCAAGAACACTGCTTGACCCGCTCTGAGGTCCTCGAAGAAGCCATCACTGTGCCCATGTGGCATGGAGCTGGTGACTAGTTGGATATACGTATTGCTGACGGGGTCACCCGTGTACCAGCACCACTCACCATTAGCCAACCAGACCTTTCTGTATCTATGTGCGTTCCTTATTCCCTTGTATTCGTCTCTATCGGTATGTGACTCGGGAAATATACTGAGGTCGTTGACATGCAATCTGCGATTAGCGGCATCATACTCAGTGATGAATGTAGAATTGACATACTCCCTGTTGGATAAGGCGATTGAATAAGCTGATTGGGCCTCCCTGTCTGCTGGTTCCGTGTCCACAAGCCTCCTACCGACTGGACTGGGATTGTAGGTATGTGCGGTGTGCGTGGCGTCGACGTGTATCTTGAACGAGTTGTCAGGACCGACGGATGAGTCGAAGAACTGCTTGGAGAAAAAGGGTATCTCAGCTATGGCTCTAGTGCTGGCATATTGCGTACCTAGCTGGTAGTCGTGTTGCACATCGCTCAGGGCCTGATGCATCCTGTCATTGACCGTGGTGCCGTTCTCCAGATTGGATTGGTCACCAAAATCAGGCTCACTGTGTATCGTGAAAGTAGCGAATATGTCAACACCCGCACTAGTAACCCCCTCCATCAAGCCACTCGCTCGTAACAGTCTCTGTATGTTCGTGTACTCTGTGCCATCAGAGCTAACGTAGTAACCGCTACCTACGGCTTGTAGAGTGAAAACGAACGTGTCTCCCGTCTTACTGGCATACCTAGCGTTACTTCCATCTGGTAGGTATATCCTACCTAGTTTAGGGAATCCGTACGTTCCCCAAGACGCTAGGTCCTCACTCTCATTGTTGAGCGGTTTCACATATAGAGTACCAACAGTATCTCCAACACTACTGGCACCTGTAGGTACATTCAACCTGTACGCAGAGACGGAGTATGACCTACGTGTGGAGTACGACTCATGGGCCAGCATGCTCTTCTGGAACACGGGTCTGGTGTCGATGGCACCTTGTCCCGGACCACCTAGGGTCACTGTTATTACAGGCGCATTGGGCTCTATCTCCTTGACAACGTGGGAGTCAGGGCTACCCCTACCGGAGAAGTTCATCGCTCTGGAGACTATGGAGTCGCCTATGCCTATGCAGTTGATTGCCTCTACTGCTCCCTCGCCGTCAACGCTCTCCTCTATGCTCCTGACCTTCACCCTGCTCATCATATACAGCAGGGCCGCTTGGTTGGGCGTGCTGCTGATGTTCACCTTGGAGAGCAGTCCGCTCCTCTTCCTGTCACAGGGTTGCACTATGATGCGCATGTCGTTGTCAGAACCACTGGTCAACAGGTAGTTGTCCACGATGTCGAACACCTCGTGTATGGGTGTGGCCGAGGACACTGTGCCAGTATCGAACTGGCCAGCGGATGGGCTACCGACAGCCAAGTCCGGGTCCACCCTCCTGTAGCTACCCTTGTCAGTGATGGCCTTGTCCTTGTTGACCTTCTCCAAGTACAGCTTGTGAAACGCTGAGTCATGGGTGCCAGTCGTGCTGGTCGAGTCGAGTATCACGCCGGGGGTCTGGTTCTGTATAGAGTCGGAGTTGTTCCTCGGTGTGTAGTTGGCTGGTGTGAGTGACTCGTCTATCTCGTCGTCAGCGGAGTGTCCTTCCGAGGTATCGCCCACTAGACTGTGGTCATACAGTATGGCGTCATTGGTGTTGATGTCCTGTGAGCTGACTTCTATGTAGCCTCCGGGGGCATGTAGGGTCATTCCTGAGGATATGGCGTGGATGATTGAGTCGTATATGTACTCAGCCCCACTCACTAGCGTATCGGAGGACGGGACTGTCTTCTCGACCATCAACAGCGGTTGCACCGTTCCACTCATGCTCTCCCCAGTGAGGTCTATCGCATTGTAGTGTATCTCCACGAAGGGAGCTAGTGTGGGAGTCAGGTCAGACAGCCTAGGAACGTGTAGGATAGCCACCCTGCTCTCCTTCGATGGCTTGACGTGGTACTTCCGTATGTCACTGCTGATATGCGTCTGAGCGTCATCAGGGTCATGTTTCTGGAAGGGCGGTATGGGCCCCTTGAGTGCGAATGGGGTGTAGTCGAAGTTAGGCCCGCCAATGGCAATGAGCTTCCTCTTGCCAGCAGGTGGGCTGGTGGTGCCGTTGTAGGAGTTGTACGCGGCAGTCACAGTGCTACTGCTGACGACGTCCTTGATTTCCACGGCTCCGAACTCACGATAGAGGTCAAGCACGCTGTTGACTGACACTACCTTGTCTATGCCGCTCTGCATCTCATCGTAGATGATGTCCACCACATCAGCGGAACCATCCGCTCTCTGGTCAATCAGCTCAGCGGAGGCCTTGGGCAGTATCCTGAGGTAGGAGTGCCCCTCGACATGGTTCTCTATGTGTCTGCCGCTGTGCCCTATCTGGTAGGCGGCATCCACTGTCGTGGGCCATGTGGCGGCGAAGGGGTTGTTGGTGTCGGAGGTGGTTGTTGACATTGCCGACGAGTACACGAAGCCATGGTTGCCGAACTCGCTCTCGTCTATCACCATCTGCCCGGTCCTGTCTACAATCTGTGATGTGTAGTGAGGTGGCTGGTATGGGTTGCCCGTCGCTGTATCCAGCAACAGGTCGGAGCTGACTACGACGAAGTGGTTGTCCACCCCAGCGCTCCTCGTATGCAGGGCAGGGAGCAGGCCGTTGGTGGATGAGGCGAAGTCTAGGTGTATGCTGGACACAAGCAGGTTGCCGGTATCGACGTTGATGCTATGGAGCCTCATTCTCTCTGGCGGTTTGCCATTGGGGGCCTTCGTGTCCGGGTCTATGCCATTGGGATTGATGAGTATGTTATACGGCGTGTGCGATACGGCATGGGTGACTAGCGTGCCAGACTGGTAGTCCAGCACCTTGTAGTCCCCGCTGGAGTACTTGTGCACACCAGTAGAGTCCTTGGAGAAGACGTAGTTGCTCGTGACGCTCGATAGCCCAGTGAGCCTCTTGGCTAGTGTGGTTGCATCTGCGCTCGACATGCTGATTTGCGATATCGTGACGCTGACGCCATCTATGGTGGTGCCGTTGTTGGCTATGGAGGAGAACGTGTAGACGCCCTCTATCGGTGATATCGGCTCCTCGAACCTGTATAGCAGCAGCGTGTCTGCATCAGGCAGTGGGCAGTTGTTGTTTATCATGGCGCTCTTGAAGTTACCATTGATATGTATGGCCTCCATAGTCCCACGGAACTTGCCCCCCTTGCCACCGATGTAGGTCTGCTTGGATGACTCAGCTAGGGTGAGGTTCTTGTTCTTGGTGGACTCTGCCGCGACCAGCTCCCCGTTCACGTACAGCTCGACCGAGGATGCCCTGACAGCCCCAACCACGTGTATCAGTGGCCTGTGGTTCTTGTTGAGGTCAGTCGCATCGTCCCTGCCACTGACGAAGCGGTTGTATGAGTCCTGTACCCCTTGGTACTCGATGTGCGGGTAGACCATCCCCTCGTACCTGTTGGATGAGAAGTTAGCAGTGGTGAGGGTCACCTGAGTCTCCCCGTTCTCGCCCGCTAGGTTCACGGTGAACGTGGCTGGTCCGGGCGTGTCGATGTTGCCTAGAGTTAGCTCGAACTGCCCCTCCTTCTCTATTATCGTACCACCGCAGTCAGGCATGACCCAAGCCTCTACCGTCATGTAGCCACTGAAGGAGCCTGATGTAGCACCACTTCCCCTGTAGGACAGTGGCGAATCCTCGGATATGATTGGCCTGACATCCGGGGTGCCTTGGGTGGTCTTGGTTCCCAATGAGGAGAATAAGCCCTCGGGGACGACTATGCTGTCGGTTATGCCGTTGAAGAACATCGCATGGTTCTTACGGCTGATGACTGTCATTTCGCTCACTCCATCAGGATAGTATCATGTTGTCTATTGGGGCGAATATCATGTTGAAGTTGTAGACCGACTCACCAGCGTCGTAGGTTATGTCGAACTTCTGCACAGCTCCCTGTATGCCGGTCAGCTCTTTCTCCATGTCAAATTCCACGCTTGCTGGGTGGTCATTATTCTCCGACGTCTTCTCCTTGCCGTAGTAGAAACCTGTTGGCATGAAGAAGTTACGAGCTACGTACTTCTCCCCTCCCTCTGCTTTGAGCGTCGAGTTGTATGGTATCTGTATGCCGACTATGTAGTCTTGTAGCTCAGAGCCCTTTACTCTGTTGCGTGAGCCTATTCTACCTGTGAATTTACCAATCGTCCCTCTCCTAGTGCTGTTGTTTATAATTCCGTAGAGGTCTTGAACCTTATCTCCAGCGGATTTTATAATCGAATCAGTCCCACTTGAGAATTTAGTAAAGACAGGCTCCTTGAAGTAAGAGCCCGTAGATGCGTTAGATGCAGTGCCTACTTTCTTGAATCTAGGGGTAATCCTTCTTGTAGCGGTATCTCGCCCATTCGTCGTCATAGATATCGAGACAACACAATTAGCTGACAATAGATTAGTACCACTATCTGCCTTAAGACCCTCAACGACTTGAGCAGTGTACTTAGATGAAAGTTGGGCGTTTATGTATGCCGCAACTGCTGTTGCTATGTCTTCTGGAGTGCTACTATTGTGAACTAGAACAGTTGGAGTGCTACCCGCACCGGCAGTAGCGTGGTATGCCGTGCTACCTGAGCCATTGTTAGTGAAGGGTATCGAGTCGAATTGTGATGCGTTGACTGCGGTGAAGCTCTGAAGCTGTAACTCTATGCCAAGCAACTGAGGTATGTTGGTGGAAGTAGCAAAAGGCAGGTGAAGCTCCGTGTCATCCGTGAAAGTTAAACGAATTGCTTCCAATCTACCAAAGTTGATTGACGCGGAATGAGGTGCGGCTGATGTACCAACACGGTCGTCCGCTATGATGCCTTGGATGTTTATCATGGCGCTGTTGACGTTCCAGTCCATACCTATCCTTCTGCTACCAGTCCAAGGCAGCGCAGAGCCACCAACCTTCCTCGTGGTGCTGAGGACCATGTTAGTGGCATCCAACTCTATGAGATTGCCGTTCTCCTGAACCAGTCTGATAGGGATGCCCTTGGCCATCAGGTGTACCTCCCACGAGTTCTTCCCCCACCGGAACTACGTGAGATTTCTTGCTGTACCAAGTCGCCTATCTCCCTTGCCATGGCTCTCTTGTCAGTGGCATCGGTCATACCGCTGAGATTGAATGTCATATCGAAGTTGTAGGTGGCACCGCCTGCTACTGCTGTGCCTACGTTAGTGGTGCTACCACCACCGCCTCCCCCGCCGCCGAATACGTCCTTACCGAAGTCGTACACTTTCTCCAGCGCATTGCCTATTGCGTCAAACAACCTGCCTAGCGTAGCGTCGTACACTCTGCTCATGAAGCCCGTTAGGCTGCTCCAAGCGTTGCGTATCCCGGAGAAGACTCTCTTCGCTGCTGACTCAAGGCCATCGAACGCGAAGGTCAAGGCCGCTGTGAAACCATCCCACAACACGCCTATGGTCCCGTCCCATATCGATTTGGCGTTGCCAAGGGCCTTGCTCCATTGTCCTGTGAATAGGTTGAAGAAGAGCATCATGCCGTTCTTCAGCAAGTCCCATATGGGCATGACTATGCCATCCCAAAGCGACCTCATGACCTTGAGCAAGGGCTCGAAAGCGTCCTTTATGAACTCGAAGGCATCGACAGCCTTCTCCTTTGCGAACTCGAAGGCCTTACCTAATGCGCTCCCTATCTTGGATGCGACACTACCGAGTTTCTGCATTTCTCCGCCTATTCCCATCAGACTCTTGCTCATGCTAGCAAGTTGATTGAGAACTATGCCTATTCCCTTTGCCATCAGAAGTCCTCCGTCTCAAGGAACGTGTAGTCGAAGTCGACAGTGTCGTTGCTGGCGTTCTGGGAAGCCTGTTGCTTCTCATGCTGAATCCTCTCCTCCTCGTTAGCCGCAAGGGCCCAAGAGAGGGATTGTCTGAAGATTGGCTCGCTCATACTGTACACCTCATGTAGTGATATGCTGTAATGTTTCGCTACGATGTAGGCGAACAATTGCATCTGCATGTCTAAATCTTCGGATGACTCTATCTTCCGCTTCTTCAGAAACTGCCGAACCCTCAACTGTTCGCCTTCGTAAAACCCCCTTGCATCGCCTCCGCCAGCTCATCTGGCTTAGGTAGTAGTGCTGCTATCTGCTGGCCCACGTAGGCGTTGAGGCTCATCATCTCCTCGACAGACAGGTCTGGGTTGGTTCTGACGACCCACTCTTTGAAGGCGTAACGCCAGTAACCGTCTAGGTTGATGGATATGTCATCCCCTTGCATGGAAAACATGCTCTGTGCTGCTTTCTGCACGTCAAAGAACGTAAGGTCCCTCACCCAGACTTCCATCTTCATGTCTGGGTTATCGCGGTCTGCACTGATTTCGTGCCTTTGTTCACTCTTCCTCGTAATTAGGTTGTGTTTGTCTACTATCGTCATGTTGTGTCACTTCCTCGGTTGCAGCCTCTTGCGAGGGGGCATCCGGCTCATCTTCAGCAGCCTCTTGCGAGGGGGCTTCCGTTTCGCCTTTGGTCGGTTGCTCGACTATACCTGCGTCATCGCGTCTCAGCCTTAACACTACCTCAGATTTGGTACCTCTAATCGTGATTCCCCTAAGTCTGCACTGGTCTTGTAACTCACGCACGGTGAAGGAGTTGTAGTCAACCTCCCCACCAAACGGGTTCTCGTCTATGACCTCCTCAACCTCATCAGGAACTTCCTCATCAGGAGCTTCCTCCTCCTCAGCTTGAGCTTCCTCCTCCTCTTCCTGAGCTTCCTCGATGCTGTCTTCGTGAGTCTCCTCCTCTCCTTCTTCGATGGGCTCAGCATCTTCCTCGAATATCTCCTCGATTACCTCCTCTATGACTTCTCCTATGTCGTCGGCTAGACCCTCTATGACGCTCATAGCAGCCTCGACCCAGCTAGGCTTCTCCTCGATGACATCCTCAATCTGCTTGTCCATGAGCCTCTCGAGCACCATGTCATCGACCTCGCTTCTGGTTCTGGATGCCAAGAGGCTTGAGGCCCATTCGGTGTCGGACCTCAACTCGACTCTCTGCAAGAGCCAGTGCACGTAATTCTCATGTGAGTTTCGTCGGTAGTAGCTGACTCTACTGACGGCTATTGGTAGCATGTTATCACTCAGGCATGTATGATGGTATCGACTGCGATGACCTTCACTGCCTTTGGTAGTATCTTCAACGTTGCTCTTAGTGGCCCCTTGTCCTCGGGTATTGGTAATGGTGCCTCCACTATGTAGTAGTCATCAATGAGTATGTCTATGCTCTCTGCCGTGCCACTGGACACGACCTTGGTGAACGAGAGGCGTATCATGTCGGAGTCTGTCTGTGCCGCTTCGTCCGTGTCGTCGAAGTTCTCCACAGCTCTTCTCATGTTGTGGTAGAAGAGGGGGTCGTCTACTATTATCTCCATGTCCAGCTCGTACTCGGTCTTGCCCTCGACTGCCAGAGTGGGGTTACGACTCCCTGCGAACGGCACTTGGTCTGTCGAGCTATTAGCTGTATTAGCTGCGTTTATCGTGTAGTACTGCTCTACGCCAGTGCTACCAGTGAGTGTGAAGGAGACCACTTGGCCCAGTTGGGTGCCGAGCATCGAGATATTGCCGTTGTAGAACATGAATGGCTTCTGCGTGCCCTTCTCTATTCCGGACTTCTTTCTCTCTACCTCTGTGTTGGCAGTGTCCTCGAAGAGTCTGTGAGTGTTGTATCTATCTCCACTATTCTTACCACCTGAGAAAGAGGCAGTCAGCGTGATGACACTGTCTGATATGGCTGTGCCACTAGGAGTCGTGTTACCAGCGGAGGACTTGTCGTCTTGAGTCAGAGTCACGACCGCATCTGATGATGTGGCTCCAATCTTCAGAGTTCCTGCTGCTTTGGCCGCATTGACTGCTGCGGCTATGTTGGTGGCAAATTGATTGGCATTGCTGTTAGCATTGCTAAAAGCTATCTTTGTTGCCGTAGATGACGACAAGCTGTTATCGATGCTGAAGTTCACGGTATTGGTGCCATCGCTGAGCGTAAGCACACGTGTGTTGGCTTCCCCGGCACTCTTAGAGAGAGCGGTCAAAGTTGCAGTGGCCACAGCTCCCTCCAGTCTACCGGTGTCCGTGTAACACAGAGCCGAGTCGAAGTTAGCAGTGAGCCTGAGAGCGGCATCCGTGTCTGCGGTCAAGCTGTAGCTAGTGACCTTGCACCCACGGAAGACACGTGTAAGTTGCTTGGAGTCAGTCGCCCCTCCATCGAATGTGCCTGCATTGCTGTCACTGTCCCTTCTCCTCACACTGACTTCCATTGCGAAAGAGGGCACTGTGGCTCTTGAGAAGAACAGGTGACTAACTGGGTTTTCCAATCCACCTGTCGCAGCGGTTCTATGTGGACTGCCATTGCTATTATCTGTTGCATATCTAGCGAACTCAACCACGGTATCGTCCTCGTACGAGTAGAGAAGTGGGTCATCCAGCCAGATGGTCCCTGCACCCCCGCTGACTGTGATGGCCACTATCCTACGCGCTTCTTCCTTCAAGGCCTTGTCTATGATATTAGTTGCATTGACATTCGGCCAAGCATCAGCATCAGCATCACCACCAACACCAGTATCGCGGTAAGTCTGGACATCTACTCTGTTTGTGGTATTTGTGGCGGAGTCACCACCAAGTAGGAAGACGTAGTCCCCAACGGATACGGCACTCCCGCCAATAACGGGGTCCGTGCTACCGCTGCTGTCGAACTTTATGAGGGAGGCACCGGAGCTGACAGCGCCATTGAGTTTGAAGGTATCACTAGCATGCCCGTCCTGTCTGACGTTAGGTGCGCTTACTACTTCCTGACCCAAGCAGTAGTAGAACCACCTGCCGTTGTGTATGTTGCACTCGAAGGACCCACCGACGTTAGTGAACCTGCCCGGAACCTGAACTGCCACATCCCTACCAAGCCCCACAACGTGGTACCTCTTGAGGTCCACCTTGGTCTCCGGTAGAGCGACAGTACTCACCAAACCGACGAACTGGTCTGTGAGCACGCTCTCAGAAGTCGCGTTAGCGTCATCTTGGTAAGCCATATCAACATCAATAGAAGGTGTGGTGAATGGTAGGATTGTCATGGAGTCACCAGCTTCGGAGTCCTTGTCGGCGGCGCTGTGGTCCGTCTTCAGAGCTGGTGTTATGGTCAGCTCGGTCTTGCCGTCGTTGTCATTGTTAGCGTCATTAGCGACCTCCTGCTTGATAATTGTAAATACTCTACCTGTATCAGCGTAATCATCTTCCTGTGAGAAGCCAGTGCTACCGCCTGCTATCGAGAATATCACTCTGCTACCCACTAGCATGCCATTGGGGAACTCGAGTATGCCAGAGTTCACGGGGGTATTTGCGGTTCCACCGCTCAACACGATGACGCTCGTGTCCTTCACCAAATCTCGATGAGGCGCATTAGCTGCGTTAGCCCCGGTCTCGAACGAGGCAGTGAACTTGAACGAGCCCGCGTAGTTGTGCTCCAAGAGTATGCCAGACTCGTGTCCGAACGTTACTTCGGACAAATCTCCACGATATACTGTCGACGGCATGTTCCTCTACACCTCACGGGATAAGCTCTGCAAAGATAACTACTTCTATCTGGTAGTTCATTCTGAAGAGTTTCTTGGTCCTATCTGACAAATCTGTCCTTGTTTTATATACCAGCCTGTCGAAGTTAGTACCATCTCCCTTCCTCTTCAGGTGGATGCATCTCCTGAGCTCGTTCTCCATGGCTTGGAAGTGCTCCCTGCTACGTGTGGTGCGCATGTCCACAGTGATGTTTATTCTCGTTGTGACGAAGTCGTACAGCAGCTCTGGAGTCTCCTCGTTGTGCGCTGTCTCGAATACGAGCACGAAGTCAGTTCGGTCTAGGTCGAGGCGCTTACCCCTCTCTGCACCTGTGTCGGCTATGTCGATTATGACTGGCTTGTAGTTGTTGGTGTTACCCCTGTTCCAGTTATCGTTGAGGACGTCAATGACGACGTTCAGACCCTCTTTGAATGTGGCTACCATGATTAGAACTCCATGAATTCGGTCTTCCTGCGCTGGCGGTCATAGGCATCGTGGTCTGGCACTATCTTGCCTCCGACGTTTCTCAGCTTGTTCTGCATGAGGGTTGGGGACTCGGTCATCATCCTCCTGTCCACTCTGTCCTTGAGTGCTAGCTCCTGCTCCAGAGTCGCCTCGTCCTCCTCCACTTCGCGCTCAGAACGCTCCACTGCCTCACGATAGTCACCATCCCCCTCTTTGATGGCTCTCTGCAAATCCTGTTGCACCTCTCCTGCACTGAGCTCAGCCTCAAGTTGCTTCTTGTACTCCTCGTAGACCAAGCGTTCCATTTCCCTACTCAAAAGTAACGACCTCCACGTACCTGCCGAAGACCTTGTCTATGTCAGCCCTGTAGAGTTGTATCTTGGCCCCTAGGTCCACGTTCTGAGTGCCTTCTGGTATGAGGACGCTTCTGTCGTCGTTCATGAGCAGGTCTATCGCAACCATCTTGGTGGTAATGTCCTCTATACCCTTGTCGACGTACCTCTCCCCATAGATGTAGGACACCTTGACGGCATTCCACTCGAAGAACGGGTATGAGTTGTTGAAGTAGATTATGCCCATCTCCGGGTCCATCCACCAGTCTCTGAGCCTACCTCTGTCACCACTGGAGCTACCGCCCTGCAAATCGACTTGTAGTCTATGTTGAGTCAGAATGCCTGCTATGTTAGATAACGCACTGCCTATGACTATCACACACCCAGTGAATGTGGTGTCAGTCTTGCCTGTGTATCTGAATACGTCACCACTAGCATCAACCACTACACCAGCATCAGCGAACCCGCCGGTGCTGTCTACGGTGATTGTGGTGCTATCGAGGGATGAGAAGGTCGCGGTGTTGGATGCCGTTTGACTAATCTGTATATTGCTGTCAGTCGTGACTATGCTGCAAGTCTCACCACCCTTAGTGCCCCTCATGCTAGTTAGCTTGACTATACCACTACCTAGGTCGGAGTTGGCTGTAGCTAGGAACTCGTTGTTCATAGCCACATTGGACGTGTTGCCCTCTAGGGTGAACACCGGAGCGAACTCGACAGCGGTCTTACCCACTCTGTCCTCCTTGTTGATTAGGTCAGAGAGGTTCTGAGCTGACGTTATCTTATCGAAGTCGGCTCTCCAGTTGTTGGTGCCACTACCGATTGTGAGAGTCCCTGAGCTACCGTTACCGGGCGATACCACGATGGAGCCACTCAGTGAACGCACGTCATCTGGTAGTGTGATACGAGCCTCAGCGGCCCCTATCTCCCTGTAGTCGTCACCCTGCCATAGCTCCAGTCTCAGAATCTGCTGTACGTTCCTGAACAGCAGTGGGGTAGTGCCGACGTAATCAGTGTAGTATCGACGCCTGTATGGCTTGTACGTGTCGAAGTTGATGTACTCGGCCTGCACCAAGTACGGGCGCCAAGCGTTGTGAGTGAGATTGTCGATGTGGTCCTGCATACGCAGTATGACGTCATCCACCTTCTTCTTCGTCACACCACGGGTTCTTCCGTCGGTGAATGACGCTGTGTTCTGCACGTATGCGTTATCAGCGCTCTGGAAGTCCGCTGCGGTTATGGTTGAGCTGAATCCCAGCTTCACACCATTGATTGAGCTAGTGATGGCAGTGATTGTCCTCTCTAGACCAAGGGGGTCCGCATCCGAGTAGATTAGTATCGTATCGCCTACGGAGAAGCCTATGTTCCTGTAATCCGTACCAGTGACGTACACGCCATCGCTATCACTGTCTGATGCTACTAGCACTGCCTCCTGCGGACCTATGTCCAACAGGTCGGCTACCTTTTGAGCTGTGGTATATACTGTCTCAGTGGGGTCAAGTGGTCTTGTCTCTCCCTCACCCGGACTGAATACCTGTGGCATTACTCTCCACCTTCCTGCATAGTGGGATATAGATAGGGTGAGGCTTGCCTTATTTCCTCTTCTTGGATGCACCTGTTACATACGGTTGAATCTACATCGGATGGTTCTAATGTTGCTCCACATCTCTTACAAGCCTCATGCCTCTTACCCGGTAGAAGTTTGAGAAGTCTCCAAGACTTATCGAATGCACTCACAGTCTCGCCTCCTCATCACGAGTAGCGAGGTTGTACTCCATAGGCTTGTCGCATGAGCCACAAGTGGCCCTCCACATGAAGTGGAGCATACCACAGTGCTTGCACCTAGTGCCTGAACCGATGTTCATCACATCAGAGACCTCAGCAGTCCTAGCTCGTTGCTTGCGAGTAACCCCCTTGAGGGGATTCTCAGTATCTACCTCATGCTTGTAGGAGATGTCTGCACGCACGTCTTGCTTCTGGAATCTGCTGATGTCGTCTATGTCAATCTCTACTGACTCTAACCCCATGCATACCCCTCACCATCAGCTTGTTGCTACAACTATGAAAACATTACCTAGAACGGTAAATGGCTCAACTGATATCGGGTCGTTACTGGATATAGCATTGACCACTGCGGTCTGTATAGCTGTCTTAGCAGTGCTGTCATTGAAGTCAGCAGGCGCAAAAGGCCCCAATATCGTACAAGTCTTCGTCACCTAGGTCACCGCCTTAATCAGCGCTTTCCTAGTGCCCACCAACGACCAGTGTTTCCGCTTACGCAATCTACTGTCAAAGAGCCGGGTGCGGCAGTTGTGACGATAGCAAAAGCCCCGTCTACTCCACCTCCCGTGTTGTCCTCGGTATCACCGATAACATCTGCTGCAAGTATGTTGGATAGTCCTGTGACTATTGTCCCAGTGTCTACGCTGTCTGCATTCCATGTTCCGGTAACCAGTAATAGGTCTCCCAATGCGTGTGTTCTGCTGTCTGTTGTGCTACTAAATGCCATTATTCTTCATCTCCTGTTTCTGTTGTTTCAACTGCCTCTTCAACGGGGATTTCCTCCACCGCTTCTTCGACTACTGGTTCTACGACTGGCTCCGGGTTCAAAACACCTTCCACCATATCCAGTAGTGTCATCTTTGTTTTGAAGCCACCACTGACTTTCACACCGTTTGATTTTAGCCAATCGGTGATTTTTGCCTTAGTCCATTCTGAATCGGGTATGCCGTCTCCTAGTAGGTCAGCGTGTGCGCCTTCTACTTTGAAGTCAGCTCCGAGTCGGGCGCCCCAATGGGCAACCCACTCGTCGCTAACCTCGTGCGCTACTCCCCTGACCCAGTCAGGCATAGAGGCATCGAGATTACGACGCCTTTTCTGCGCTCCTGTGTAGGTTACTGTGGGCACTTACCCACCTCACGAATAGAATACTAGTACTTGTCCGCTAGTGACAGCGCCTGTAGCTTCCAGAGTGATTACTTTTCCGCTGAAGGAAAGACCTGCGGTCTGACCGTTGTTAGCGGTAAAGGTCGTCATGAATGCTCCAGTGATTGCACTGATGCCACCTGCAAGCGTTACTGTGTTGCTGTCTGCGATTGTTCCTAGGGTTAGGATAGCCATCTTTGGTGCTGGGTCGTATCCGTTTGCTCCATCGCTGTTTACTGCTGCGAAGGTGCCTACGCCACCACCGGGGTAGGTAACGTCTCCTGCTCCATCTAGGTATTCGGTCGTGTCCTGAGAACCAGCTCTTAGTTCCCAAGCTCCTGTTACGGCGGCTGTTAGTGAGCCACCTGCTGCTGTTGCTGTTAATTCTTCTGCCATATTCATTTCACCTCTTTAATTCTCCACTTATGCTCCAGACTCACTTAAGGTCACGGATGCTCCCCTGTGCTCCAAAGAAAGTAGTCCAAATCTCGCCCATGGTTCGATAGAGACCCTCTTGGCCCAGTCTGTTGATTGCGAACGGGTCACCGGTTTCGATGCCGCTCTCGAAGTACTGCGTTGGTATTGCAGTGCTGAAGTATAGGTAGTCTGTGTCTAGGTAGTACATCCTGCTGATTCCGTCAGATAGCATGTCCTTGGTTGGGATGATTGGTACACCGTTGTAGGTTGCGACAATGAATCCTGCCTCAATACCGGGTACACCCTTTACACCGTTGTAGGTTGGGGTAACTCTCTTCTCTTCCATGAACCTCTGCTGGGACTGTAGCAATTGCTGAATCCTCATCAGAGTGTCGTATCCAGTTAGGATGACCTTGGGGTTTCCACCACGAATCCAGAGCTTCTGGAACATCTCGTCCATTACGTCCAGTGTTAGGACTCTCTGGCTGGAGGCCTGAGCATCTGCCGCACAGGACATCTCTGCTTCGGACCACGAGTTAGCGGACCTGTCAATCGAGTAGATGTCTAGGTCTGTTGCCGCTGTTACGTGGGTGTTGCTGCTGGAGGTCTTCAGACCGGTTAGTCCAGCGCTTCCACCGTCGTTTGCAGTGACTCTGTCGAGGGACTCGAAGTTGTTTGCCGCTGGTGTGTCTACGTCTGTTAGAAGCATCTTGTTGACCATCTCAGCGTGGTGCTTGCCCATCTCTTCCTTCATGACTGAGCGAATATCTCCCAATCCGTCGTCCTTGTCAGCTAGGAAGATAGCAGTCTCGGACATATCGAACGTGTGTGCGATTGTCTTTGGCTTTGCTGCTACGTGCTGGAAGGTAGGCCTTACAGTCTCAGGTAGTGTTGCGTTCTCAGCAACTCCACCGTGTAGGACACCATCGTTGTTTGGTCTTGCTGTGATAACTCTCCAGCCGGACCTGTCCCATGGTCTCTTTGGTAGTATTGAGAAGGCGTTGAACTCTTGGTTGAGTTGCGACCAGACCTTGCGACCATAAATCGCTTGGTATGTTCCACCTGTGGTTGACAGCATTGGGCTGTCAGCCTTGAGTAACTCGCTACCAGTGTAGGAGTAACCCATTGCGTTCCCGGCGCCATAGTAGTAGCGCTCCATGTCTGTTATTGTTCGTACATAATTTCTTGCCATATTTTTCACTCTCCTTTAATTCTCAAATCTCCGGTACTCACTCGAACGTCTTTGACGCCAAGTGGTGTACTTCCTCCCATGACATTTGTGCTAGGTCTTCGGTCGAAGGAACGACCACTGATGGTGCGCTCTCTGACTTGCGAATTTCTGCGCCTTCTACGGCGGGAGATGCTATTTCATCGAGTCTTGCTCCTAGAGCTTCGATGGACTTCTGGATATCAGCTAGTGGGCTGCGAGCATCGAAAGCTGCTGCCTCTGCCTTTGCGATTTCGTTTCTCCTCTCTGAGTTGAACCTCTCAGCGAAGTGCTTCTCTAGGTCAGACTTGAACTCCTGCTCCATTGCTGCAGCCTTGTAGACCTCGTAAGCCGACTCGACCTCTGCATCAGAGACGGTAGTTGCGGAGATAAAGTCAGATTTCTCGACTTTTCCACCTGCACCGGTTGTAGCGGCGATTGCGCCAGTTGAAGGTGACCCTCCCTCTTGCACTCTGCCCTTTACCTGTCCTGTGTGCTGTGTGTACCCAGCGTCCCACTCTTCAGGTGTGGAACCTAGGTTGGCTTTCTCAAGGTCATCAAAGTGGTTTCTTGCGGCGTCTGTATCTACTCCACCGCTCTTCAAGGTGTCTTCCATCCAGTTTAGGTAGCTTGAGGTGATTACATCTGAGTATTCCTCAGACTTCTCGACCTCGCCCTTGGATGCTTCTTCCTCAGCCTTGTCTTTCATGTCCTTGTCATCCTTGGCTCCGTCCTTTTTCTTGTCCATGTGCTCTTTGAGTCCTGCTGGCATGCCTTTCTCCATGTCATCAAGTCTTCCCTCAAGGCGCGATAGAACATCGCCAAGTTGCTTCATCATTTCGTTGTCATTTTCTGTTTCTGTCATTTCTGTCACTTCCGTGTCTTCTTTTAGTATGCTAAATGTTGCTTCGGGATTTATTCCTTTTTCGCAAATCGTTATTTCATGAAGCTCCAGTTTGCTAATTTCTTGGTAATCGCCTCTCTTCTGGTCTGATTTTCTGACCCTCTTAAACGCTTGACCACCGATACTGAATCCTCTGAGAACGCCCTTTCTGATTTCTGCTGAAACCTCTTTTGCCTTCTCGATGTCGTTTCTGAGTTGTACTACTACAAACATCCCGACATCATCGACTTCGCTTTTCCACAACCTCCCTTCGTTATCTGTATAATTTGGTATTACATCTCCAACTTGTATATTACTGTGAGCCAATTGAACATTTCTATAAGACGGATTCTGCATAAATTTGTTGAATGCGTCCTTCAATGCCTCCTTCGTTATTACGTCACCCTGCTTGTCAACTACTTCTACGCTCGCATATCCAGCCACAATGAGGTCGTTTCCGCCTTTGAGGACGACCAGAGGGTCGTCGTCGTGGTTGAAGAGCTGTTGACTTCCGAGCACACTATCAGCCACAACGTACTGCTTTACTACTTCAATGCTTTGGGAATCGAAATGTATATCTCTAAGAGTCATTTTCGATAGACTGCTCTGATGTTTGTTTCAGTTTCTTCTTCCTTCCGGGATAGTCATCTGGTTTCTCTGGGTCCGTCCCCGGACGTTCTTTCATATCATAGTCAGGTAGGCTCTGCTCGCCAATTAGCGTAGTTGGGCCTCTTGGGCTCTCAGTTCCATCCCCTACATCTATGCCCAATCCCCTGCCACCGCTCATGGGATAGTGGCCTGCGAACCCCTTGTCGAGCTTGTCAAGGACCTTCTCTATCATTTTCAGCGCTTTCATTGTGTCCTTGGGCTTGAGCAGTATGTTCTGGTCCTTCTTGGGTTTGAGGATTCCTGCGCTCTGATTCTCTATCCTACGGGCATGCTCATCAGTCATGCCCTCGTCCTCTTCCAAGTCTGGTATCTCGAGCTCCTCCTTCTTGAGGTAGGCGAATCCCCTCTGCCAGAAGGGCTCTAGGCTCTTGGCTAGCCTGACTGAGTAGTCTGACGAGGAGACTCCGCCTATCGCCGCCATCGGGTTGGTTGGCCCCTCTTCGGTGATTTCGTACTTCACTATGTCCTCTGGTAGCCTCAGTATGAAGTGCTTGTCCTCTATCTCCATCGTGAATGGTATGTGGTAGAGTATGTCCTCCTTGGCCAGCATGACCCACTTGGGGTGCTTCTCCTCTCCCTTCATGTAAGTGGACTTGGCGTCCCTTATCAGTAGCATGTCGTTCTCCTTGCCTAGTGACTCCACTGCCTGTTTCAAGCCGACTTCGTCCGTGACCCTGATGTCCGATGGGCTTGGTATGTGCACTGGGTGATAGCTGTCGAACTGCCCCCTGAGTATCTTGACCCTCTCACGGGTGGTCAGGTCGGTGACGTCGTCCTTGTCGTACATCATTATGTCATTGATGAACAGCTCGCCATTGACCATAGCTGCATCCACCACGAAGTTCTTCTTGCACGATGAGCGTAGCGCCGACCTCAAATCGTCACTGGTGGACTGGTTCTCGCCCTTCTCGTTCTCTATGTAGATGTGATTGCCCTTCTTGCTGACCTTGCACCTCGTTCCCTCCCTGTGGACTGAGACTACCCACTCACCAGTGAAGCCCCTGAGCTGTGACATGTCATCTAGCTCGAATATCCTGTGCATGGGCTCTATGAGGGGAATCTCCTTGGGTAGGTCGGCCTTATTCATTATGTTGTGGTCCTTCTGGTGAGGGAACTGACCAGTGCTATCTGGGATGGACATTGCGGACCCGCTCTGCACTGGCATGGAGTTCTGCATCATTGACTGGATGTGCTCGGTAGTGTGAGTGTCGCTTAGGACCGACTGTAGCATAGACACGGGTATTGTGTTGTAGTCGACTGGTTGGGGGTTCATCCCAACCACCGTCTCAGAGCCGTCGTGCTCGAGGCCGAACTCGGCTGTCATCTCATGACCCGTGTCTAGGGCGCCGTCGTTAATGACGTCTAGGGGCACTATGCCGCTTTGGCTGTTGATTGAGCGTATTGGGCTATCGTCATACCCGCCTATCAGGCTTGCGGAAGATGTCGGCATCTCGGAGGTAATCTCCTCGGGAGCTATAGCTGGGTTGAAGGACATGATGTGGCTAGCTATGTCCTTGATGGGGAGGTGCCTCTTTCGGGTTTGCGAGCCCTTACCGGGAGGGTTCGGGTGAAGCAAGGGGCCTCCGTCTCTGGATACGATGCCCTTGCCGTCCCCCTTCGTCTTGGCTTGTGGCGGTCGCTGAAGCTGTAGGCCATACGCATCTAGCTTAGCGGGTGTGCCCACCGCCTTTGCACCAAACCAAGACATCGCGCTGTGTATGGGTATCCTCTGTGCGAGGGTTTTGAGTTTGTTTTTCCTTTCTGGGTTGTTACTTCCCGTCGGCCAGTCTCTCTTGTCGTTGGCCAGAGCTATGTCCAAGGCGTCATGGACGCTGTCATGTCCCCTGACGTGAGTGAACATGTCCTTGTCCTCATCGTTCCAGTCGTGGCCTATCCCAGCTAGCTTGCCAAAGGACATGGCAATGACCTTTCCTCTGATGTCTTCGCTGTTCAACCAGTTAGATACGTATTCCTTGTGGGCCTCGTCGTTAGGCAGGCCCAATATCTCCAAGGCCTCGTCCACACCAGTGTCAGGGCCTATCGTGTGGTTGTCCATTATAGTGGGTTGTTGCAGGTAGTTGGATATGAGGGCATGCATGTCTGAGGTGGTTTCCTGCTCCACACCCCTCCTGATGTCATGCCCGTAGGAGGTCAGGGAGTGACCATCGTCTAGGTGTATTGAGCGCATTGCCCCTGATAGCAGGGCATACGAGTTAGCTAGCGCTTTGGGGTTTTTTGGGTGGAATGCTAGTGGTATCTCTCTTTCCACTTTCTCCCTGAGCTGTCTGGCTCTTTGAACTACAGCTCTGTTATCGGATGATATCAGCTTCTGTAGGCTCTCCCTCGCACCATGGCCCGAATATCCGCTGACAGCTCTATCTTCCTGCTCCCTCTGTATCTCCATCAGGGATTTTATG
>VMHT01050330.1_pt1 | contig 24978 bp, 40 predicted proteins | sample 4693611 | NCBI WGS metagenome assembly VMHT01 (sample SAMN12280063, study PRJNA550983) | marine metagenome | isolation source: seawater sampled from same location over 5 years 0.02-0.2 micron viral filtrate | place: USA: collected off the coast of southern California halfway between the port... ...
AGATATAACAGGTGTAGCTATTACGTATGGAACTGCATGTGCAGCAGCAAGTGGTACCACATATCAAGCAGGTGATGGTATAGATATAGATGCATCAACGTCTCCTGATACTATAAAAACTGATCAAAAAGCTAATGGTGGTATAGTGATTGAGTCAACTGAATTAGCAGTTGATTTAAGTGCATCTAATATAACCGGTACATTAGCTGTAGGTGATGGAGGTACGGGTAAGACTAGTGTATCTACAGGGTCCGTACTTGTAGGTAATGGAACTGGTGTTTTAAATGAAGCTGCTATGAATGTTAAAGGTAGACTTCTAGCTGGAGGACCATCTGGGAGTCCCACAACATTAGCTGTTGGTTCAAATGGAAAAGTATTGACTGCGGATAGTACACAAACAACAGGTCTAATTTGGAACACTCCTATTAATTATAAATCACAAGAGATTACTCATTCATTATATGCACGTAGTGATTGGAATGTAGCTAATCCGTATGCTTTTGCTGGAGGAGGTAATGTTATTTACCTTTCTTCTACCCTAGATATTAATTTCACTCAAGCTTTTACTACTCTTGATGGAGATGCTCATCAAAGAGCAACAGCAGCATTTAAAAAAATTACTATTTATTCAATGTGTATAAGTAGTTTAACTGCTGCTCAAATTGCCGCATTAGGTACAGGTGGTGCAGTTAAAATAATTGTTGTTAGATATGTACCAACTAATAATAATACTTCTATAGTATTTAGTAAAGAAACTGTAGGTACATTACAATTTAATACAACTGCTGATCAAATATACGTTACATCATCCAGTTATACTTTATCAAGTCCACTAGCTGCAGGTGAATGGTGGGGTATTGCATATGAATGGACTATAACAAGTGGAAGTCCAAGTGGAACTATTACTGGATTTAAGATACAATCAACCGCACAAGCATGGGATGTATAAAAAAAAGCCAGTAGGGAAATGGAAGTAAACCTATTGACTTTTTTAAAAATATAAAATGTTGGTTTTATATTTCTTTGTTAACTCTTTCTTTTAGAAGACCCTCAATAATAATTAAATAATTAATTGCATCACCAAATTTTTCATTAATTAGTTCATATCTAGGTGTTTCTTCAGGAAGCTTTGCTAATATAGATTGAATTGATTCTAGATGCTTGCATAAATATTCATACGCAACTTGCTCTGGTTCATTATGAAATGAAAAACCAGTTCCATTTTTAAGTGATTTAAATACATCAACATCATGAGCATATTCAGATCTTTTTCTATTGAATGTGCTTTCTGTTCTATGAAAGATTCCTTCAAGAAGTAATTTAAACTTATCTAGATTCATTTATTTTTACTAGATCAGCATTGTATATTGTTTTTGCATTGTTTCTAAGTGTTGTTTCTTCAACATCTTCTATTAATGCGTTTTCAATATTTGGATCATTATCCATTACTACATTGTTTGGTACATTAGGCTCATTTTCCGTTTGTACATTTCTTAAATTTTCATTCATTTTTTGAAATTTTAAAGGTTAATAATTTTTACTATTTAGTATTTCCTTCTCTTCTAGTCTTTTCATATTTTCTAGAAGCTCTTTGTTTTCATTAGTAATTGTAAATAAGTTTTTGACAAATGTAATAAATTTTTTCATAATTAAAATATATATCTTATTGTTTCTAAATTAAAGTATTTTTTGTAAACATTTTTAAAATTTTCCAAAGCTACAGTTTTTTTTCTAATTGGGTATCTCATTACACCACTATAATTTTTTGGTTCATCAGAATATTTCATAAGCTCTCTAGCTTCTTCACTTGCTTTGTTCATTTGAAATACATGATTAGTTAATGCTATCACTTCACATTTATTCTCTCCAGCATGTTTTTTTACGAGTTTAAATAATGTATCATACTCATTACTCCAACCAGGATAAAAAATTAAAGGACTATAATTAATATGTACTTCCCAACCTAATTTTTTAAGACGGTTAATATCTTTTATACGGCTCATAATGTTTTGCATCTTAGGCTCAAGTATATCAGAGTATTTTTGTGGCATTAAGCTAACACGGACTCTTGGAGATTTGTTAAAGTGATTTACATCAAGCTTAAGTAAACCAGGATACTTAGTAGCCATAGTGCTATTAAGTCTTGGGTGGTCATCATACCTTTTTATATAATCTAATAAAGGCTCACTCATCTGTTTTTGCATTAAAACTAAATCAGAATTGCAAGCAATGTCAACCATTACATAGACCGGATCTTGTTGATTAGGAACTTTATCATACGTTTTTTCCCATTCAACAACAGAATTAAATATTGCATTAACATTCTCATTAACATAAACTCTATCTCCATTATATCTAGACATATAACAATAAGTATCTAAACAACCACCAAAGCATCCATATATAATGTTAGGAGCAATGCAGTCTGAACTATTGTTATTTGTTTTTGTAACTAATGTTTTTGTTTTTTGCCTTTTTATGGCCATACTACTATTATTTTCATATTTATTTTTTTTTTAAACATGTGAGGGGCATCTTCACAAATAGATTTCATTTAATTGTCTTCTGATAGACAAACCCCTTCATGCATCTGACATGACTCAGACTATTATGATGGCCAAATTACAACTAGCACTATATTTTAAATTCTCCAAATACTTCATCTTGTGCTTCCATATCAGCTTCCCAATTTGTTTCATTCATTGGTTCTGCTGCGTCAAGTTCATCTATAACTTCACCATTTGGTAATTCTATTTCACTATCCAATAAAGAAGTTTGATTTGGATCTACATACTTTTCTGGATCTTGGTCAAAGTTATGTAAATTTTTAGCACTAAGCAACTCTGCTGTCATAAATTCATGAAATTTCTTTTGATCACTCATCCATGATTTAGGATGTGATATTTTTAATGCATGTGTAACATGGTTATAAAATGCCCATGCATTATTTAAGTCACATTTATAATCATAAGAAGGTTTATTCATTTCTTTTTTAATACAAGACATTTGACTTGCATCAATTAGATTTTCATCCAAGAATAATCTTCCTGCTAACTCTGACTGTGCTCTTTTATCTAAATAACACTGTTTTAAAGAATCTCTGTCTTTTATTAGTGTTATAAAGTGTTTGTTAGCCATTTTAATCTGAGAGCCAATTTGATTAAAAGCCTCTTGATCAGCATTACCTGTATGTTTTCTAGCATATGTTGACATATTTCCAGAAATCATACCGTTTCCACAAACAAAAACATGAGCACCTATTCCACATTGAAACCTTGTGCTTTTATCATATGAATTAGTCCAAGCAAACATCATTCCTAACTCTTCATCATGTGTAGATTGAATTTGATATATACCCTGTGCAACATTAGAATTATAATTAGTTCTATATTTTTCATTAGTTATATTGAAGCCGTGTGTAGCTAAAAGACTTCTTGCAGCATCAATCACAAACTTGTGACGGATAACTGTGTATGTATCCCCCTCATATACTGGAAGGGGTGCTAAAGATAAATCTTCAGCAGTTGTTGTTGTTGGTTTTGAATATCCCATAATTTTAAAATAAGTTTAATTGATTAGTTTTTATTCCCATAATATTGTCTATTTCTTTTTCAATAGCATCTAAATAATATTTTTCATTAATATCATAATCTTCCCATTCTTTTTCATCTACTTTATTATAAAGTGTCTGCATCCATCTTCCTGATTCTAATTGAATTTCACGATTATCATTTTTATTAACTTTAATTATCTTAACACCTTTGTTAGAAATAAAATATCTATTAATTTTTTGAAGCTTTTCTTCACAACCTTCATTGTTTTTAATAGATCTTGCCACTTGTTGCCAAGCACCTTTAGATTTACCACCAATACAATAATCCAATATATTCTTATTGTTTTCTAGTGTATACTCAGGCAAATCCCCATTGACAAAATATGCATATATAGCTTTAGGTATAATAAGTTTAGACTTATTTTTATGAAGGGCTAAATTTTGAAATTCAAAACGTCCTTTACATTTTGCCTTATTATTATCATCTATTGCTATATAATTATTTACATCAGCAAGAACAATTTTTTTATATGTATCATGTTCTAGATTAAGATTGGTGATTTCCTCCCATTTTCTACATACATCATTGTAAATCTCTACCTTAGATCTAGGTATTATTGTCTCAACACCATCTGTATTTTGTAATAATGGTATAGCTTCCGGTATTGCTTCCATGATCATTTCATAGAGCATCATTAGTGTAAGCTGACCATTGACAGTAATAAACATAGTAAATTGAGGATCATATAGGAAAGAATTTTTATCATTACTAAGGCCATATGTACTATTAAGTATAATTTTATATACATAATTCATAGGATTACTCTTAGGAATTTTCTTTCTTTCTGTGAAGAACCACTCATATAAATGACAAAAAGCATTTTTATCTAAGTGAGCTGGAGAAATTTTATTCATAATTGCCAAGTTAGGATAAAAACTAGTAACATCTGATGACATTATTATATTATCCTCATCTGATTCATATACACCAGGCTTAGTAGCACCGTGTGCTCCTCCAAGACCAAAATGAGTTTTAACTCCTCTATAGTTTACTGAATATTTAAAGCCACCTTTTGTTTGATTAGGATTAAGTTCCACTGTTTTAAATTTTTCAAGTAAGTTATTAAATTCAGGTGTATCAAACTTAATATAATCAAGTATTAAATCTTTAATTTTAATTACATTTCTAAATGTTCTTAATTTTTTTAATTCATACTTAGGTATTTTAAGCTCCTTACTTAAATAATATGCAAACAACTCTTTACTAATACGTGGTTCAGATGCACTATATAGATTAATATTATATTGATCAGTAAGATCTTTTCTTAAACTAACTAAAGGTTTAGATCTGTTAAAAATTTCTTTAGTTGCTTCAACATCATTAATACAATATTCTACTATAAGATTTAATTGATCTTGTGTATTTATTTCTGTTTCATGATGTATAGGCATATCTAAAATATTATCCCAATCCATAGTATACTCAATCCATTTGAGACTAGACATTTTGGCAACATTATCCCAATGATTTAATTTAAAAACATCAATCTGCTTAATGGTCATTTCCCATTCAGGAAATTTTTGAAATTCTCTATTGTTAGATCTTTTTATTGCCTCTTGTGCATATCCATATATTTCTTCAGCAATAGATTCACCATCCATTAACTTTAAATTTTTGTGGTCCTTTATTATACTATGAGTAACTTGTGCGTCAAATGCTAATCCATTATAAGAAATATGCCATTCATTATTTTTTATATTTTGCTTTAAGAATTCTATAAACTTTTCATAATCATTTTGTAATTTACAAATTGAAAATATATGTGTCTCATCTTTTTTGTAGTGTTCAAACACTCCTACAAAACAATTCTTTAGAGTTTCATAATCCATTATCCAGTGATTCATGTCATGTCATTTTTATCCAAAAAAAAAAGGGCCCGTAGGCCCTATTCTTGTTGATGATTAATATTATGCTATAATAATACCAGTATCTTTAGCAGTATCAGTTCCAACCATGCCATTTTCAACTAAAAAGAATTCATCAAGATCTAATGCATCAGGATTAACTGCAAACATTTTGACCATTTCTCTAATTTCTTCTTCAGTAACAACATAGTGTTCTGAGCAAGTATCCATTGCTCTTCTTTCTTCTTTAATTTTTTTTCCGTTAGCTCTAGGTTTGCCTTTCACAGCAACTTCATCACCATTATCATCTAACTTTGGTACCATATGGTATGAATTTTTTAGGAACTTAGAAATTATTACCATAATTCTTTCACTTGGTGAAAATAAACACTCCACATATGGACAATCATTGCTGATTGGAAGTAGTTTGAAACTTTTCATGTTACCAAATGCTGATTTAACAAGCATCATTGTTTTAGGATTTTCATCCACGTACGTTTTGTTTGGTTTTTTAGCCATTTTTTTAATTTTTAATTATAATTAGTGCAAATATATACAATTATTTAAATAATTCTACATTTACAAAATCTTTTTTTAGGTCTTCTCTTTCTAAATCAGGTACATCACAAAGTTCTCCAACCTTAATTAAAGATTCAATATCTATGTTTAATATTTTTGCATAATCATCCCAATAATAATCAGGATAAAGATAGCTTTCTACATAATCAGCTATTGTTCCTTTTTCACCAAAAAAATTACATATTATTTCTTTTGATTTTTTAGTCATCTTAGAGTACTTACCTTTTTTAAATTTTTTAATGTCTCTTTTAAACTTTGATAAGTCAAATACATATAAATGATTTTTATCATCTATTACATGATATTCTTCAAAATTTGGATGCATCCTCAAATGTAACTTTTCAAAAGTATTAAATTCAGGATTATTTATATCCACAGAGTAAAGACATAAAAACTTGTTCATATCCTCAGTATAATATCCATTCCAGGATATATACGTTTGGATAGGAACAAATTTGACACCTTTCTTTATACCTAATAAAGGATAAAGAAAAACTTTACTTTTTTGAAAATATTCTCTGTATATTTTTTTCACTATAATATTACATTACCTTTTGCAAATTCATATGGTAAACCATATTCTTTATTTGTATAATGATAATCTGCCACATTTAATATTTCTGATTCAAATCCATTATACCATTTTGATTTAGTTTCATTGGATACATCAAATACATATATTTGATTTTGATTATCTATGACCACAAAATTAAAGTTTATTTTGTAACTAGAGACTTTTTTATCAGAATTTTTAATAACTAATGTAATATATATAACAGCTTGCATCCAATACCTATAGAAATCAACTGTTTCTGCAAATTTTTCAAGACCTTTTGATGTAGTTTTTAAGTCAATTATAGTAATTTCTTTTTTATCATGATCAATTGTATATCTATCTACAAACCCTTTTAGCCCAAATTTATAGTCTTTTAAATCACACTCTAAATACTTTTCATTATATATTTCTACAGGGTCCATTTCAAAATCAGTTACTTCATGATCCATTATAGACATCACATCTTTATTAGCTTTAAGCATTTCTACTCTTTCAATTGCCTTAGTTAACATATCATTATCTATAATATCTTTGTTACCTGCAGAAGCTTCAAATGCGTAGTAATCTATACATTCAACTGTACGAACTTTAGCTATACGTTTAGTTTCATCTTTTAGTGATTGATACAATCCAACTTCTTTAAGAGAATCTAGTATAATTCTATCTTCTACTAAGTCAAGTTCTGTTACATCTGTGTAAAGAGTAATGTTTTTTAATACTTTTCTTAAAGTATCTGATGGTATTTTACTGGGAACAATAGAAAACTCTTCATGTAGCTTCTCAGGCTGTAAAAACATTAAGTGAAGTAACTTACCTTCAATTAAATGCTTATCAGTCTTAAGTTCCCTTTCTTTAAGAATATAATCTTTATAAAAAAGCTTTGGTGAAAATAACAGCTTATTCAGTGAAGAGTAACTGAAGTTATAGTCTTTATTGTAAAATTCTTCTTCTTTAATTAAATCTTTTTTCATATTTATTGTTTTAGTTATGATTAAGAGGTGAGGGAATTTATCAAAAACCCCACCTCTATCACACAAATTGTTAGAATGGCAAGTCATTATCATGAATTGTTCCATTATTACTCCCAGCTCCAACAAGTTCACTTAATTTTTCTTCAGGTTCATTAACCAACTTTTCAGCTATTTCTGGTCTAAGTTGTAATGATTCTTCACTAATTTTAAATACACCATCTTTGTTGCCAATACCAAAATTATTTTGAAGAACTCCTATAAACATTTTATTTGCAACATATCTAGATGCATATAATGTCAATATATCATCTTTAACTAGCATTTTTATAAGCATATTATATGCATGACCCCAATTAGCAGGAGTAATATTAATATAATTTTCAAATTCTTTTCTAAGATATTTAAAGTTAACTTGATTCCATACTTTAGATCTTTTCATATGTTCAGAATAAAAAGCAAAAAGTAATGATATAAATGTTTCTGATTCTTTAATATTACAATTTGACATTAATGTTAAACCAATAGACACATTATCTGTATCAGTTGAACCAATCAATTCCTCCATTCTTTCAAAATCTTCTTTAGATAATTTAATTGAATCTGCTGTACAAAGTTTATTAACTTCAATGTCCATTATTATCTTATGTTGATTATCTAATAACCATTTATAACTTTCAATGTCTTTAAAATAATTAACATATTGTCTATCAGAATGTTTATTCAAATTTTCTATAATATCATTATGATGCGTATTTTCCTTATCACTATTCCAATAGTGACCCGCATTAATGAATATAGAATCTTCAGGTGCATCACTTATACTTTTTTTAAAACCTAAATGATTATTATTCTTTTTAATGTATAAATATTTATCTAAATTTGGATTATTTATTACAGCATCACAATAATTTATCATTTCATCTTTATTGTATACCTTACACCAAACCTTTTCTACAGATTTTTCTAAATATTTATTAGAAATAACAACAATATCAGCTAACTCTTTATTTCTTGTAACTTTAAAATTACTTTTTTCTGCATAAATAGCTAATTTATCTCTTGATAAAGATAGATTAGGAAATCTATGTAATAGATCTACATTATTTTGAAAATGTGAATCATCAAATTTGTTATCTAAATTCAAATGCTCTTCCCAATTTGATTTTAAATTATAATGATTTGTTTGACTTGCAAAAAATTTATAATCTAGATCAATCTCAAAATCTCTAATGTTTACGTTGTATACTCTTTTCATATTAATAATTTTTTATATTCTGGTTTTACTTCTACTCTAAAAGTATAAAGATCTCTGTTTTCTATCCTTATTTCTTTTCTTACTATTGGTTCTAAATACTTAAATGATTTTTTACATAATTTAGAATTCTGTTCTAAAAATTGTATCATACCCAATGCATCAATGTGATAATAATCATTAAAATTAGATGCGTTCAACCAATATTGAACATCTTTATTTCTATTAAAATAATATAAATTAGTACCAATCTCTTGTGATAACTTCCACAATAAATGATAATTTTTATTATAATCAATAGTTGGAAGTATTGCACCAACCATTTCTTTACCATCATTACCTTGATTTATCTGACTAATAATATCACTAACCATTTGATCAGTCAATTCACACTTAGTTGCAGATTGATGTAATATTTTATCAACATCATAACAACTTGCATTATTAACTTCAATATCATATGCTATATTAACTGCAAGACCTGTTAACATCCAGGAATCATAAGGCATAGAATGTCTATCTATAGTATATTGATTAACAGAATTTTCAGCTCTATTGCAATATATAACTCTAGCTGACTCACCATTCCTTGCATTATCTTCACAATACTTAACTATAAAAGAATTACCTTCTTCAAGTGCATCAAAATTGTAAAGTTTAGAAAACGTAGCTCTAGCATTTATATTATCACCACAGTTATGATCTCTATGAAGGTCATAATGTGTTAAATATAAATCTGCTTGTTCATAATCATTTGTCAATGTAATATTGTGTTCTTTTAACGCTGATTTAACTCTATCTTGTGATATTGGTGAGTTAGGAAATAAAAACGCTTTTTTGTATAATGTCATATCTGGTTCATCATCTCTACCTTCTAGTATTTTTGATAATTTGTTAGTCAGATAATTTGACTCATCTATATATACTTTCTCTATTGTGCCTGCATTATCAACTATGACCCCATAAGGATCACAGTCAATAACGAAGTGCTCAATAGCATCAGGATTAAACTCCTGGTGTACTGATTTATTTGCCATACTATTTAATTGTCATTTTAATGATTTCTGGATTCATCATCATTTTGTTAAATTTAGATTTATTACCATTAAATATAGTTCTTACAACTAAGTATTTAAGATCATTAGTAAAATAATCTTTAGTACAAAGTGCAATTAATCTATCAGTAATCTTTTGTGATACAGTTTTCTCTTTTGAGTATACCACGGCATAATTTGCTAGTCTTGTTGCTAATGTAGAAGCAATATCTGCTCTATAAGCATCATCTTTACCAACACATGATCCAAGTTCTCCAAGTATATACTCTTGGTTATCGTGAGTTAATAAATCTTTTGGTGTAACTAATTTATCTAATTTATTATTAATAAATGTAGTAAACATAGAAGCAAACACATCTCCAACAGATCCTTCACCAATCATTTGAATTAATAATAAGTTATCCTCAAAACTTTCAAAACTTGATATTGCATTAAAGAAAGCTGTGATAGATCTTGCATTGGTCTCTTGTGTTACAAGCTCTGGATTTAGTAACAAGAAGTTAATACATCTTGAATCTATACCTGCACCTTCTGCCCAACGAGCCCATACTTCAATATCAAATTTAAGATTAGCAGTAATATATCTTGTCTTTTGTGCTGAGTCAATACTATTTACCATATAATCACCATTATCAGGATTAGATGTTAAAATAATATGCCAGTCTTTTGGTAAAGTCCAAGAAATATATGTCTGTCTATCTACTAATTCCATAACTGCTTGAATAAACCTCATATCTGCACGGTTCCAATCATCAAGAAGTAATATACCTCCTTCTTTTTGATTTGAAATCCATTCAGGTGCACAATATGACATTCTATTCTTACTTGTCATTTTCCAACCTTGTCTAAGGTATTCTTCAACAGCCAGTTCATCAACCCATTGTCCAACTTTTTTAGTCATAGTTGCATCTGCAACTTGTGAAGACGCTGCAGCTTTTTGTGCTGCTGTATATTGAAGATCATCAATCTTCTTTGTTACTTGTTTCTCTTTATACATTTGAAATTGTCTTACTGGAAAACCAACAAGATCACCAAGCTCTTCTATTTGTGCTAAATTTAATTTAACAAAATTTAAATCATTTTCTTTAGCTAAATCAACAACTGCTGAAGTCTTACCAATACCAGATTCACCAACAATTTCTACCGCAACAGGGTTTTTGTTCCCTTCTTGTAAGAACCTATTGTTCTTAATTATATGATTTACAAAATCTTTACATTCATCAATGTTTAAATTTACTTGTGCCATTCTTTTTCTTTTTTTTAATTAATTTGAATTTTTTGTCCTGGTAACTCTTCATTTATATTACAACGAGTGCTGTGTACCCACAATGTATTTGCTGGACAGTTTTCTGGTGTATATGCTTCACCATCTGTTAAATATATTAGAGCTGTATAAACCCCTTTCTTTTCATTAAATAAGTCTACAACAGGCTGAAAGCTTGTGCCCCCCCTACCTTTTATTTCCCAATCTTTTCTGGGATTAAATTTTTCTACTGAATTTATTTCAGTGTCACATTGTGCAACAGTGATCATATGACCGGTCTTGTGCATGTGACATAACTCATTCATAAATTCTTTAAGTTCATCATTAGATACAGATCCACTTGTATCAACACCTACAAGAATATTATTCTTGAATTTAATTTTGAGTCCTGGATTATCACTATATCTTTTATTATACTTACGCCTAAGCTTCTTTGTATAACTAATAGTTGAATTACCAACAAATCTTTTTAAATAAGCCTTCCAATCAAATGATGGTGGCTCAAGTGTTCTAAGTCTACTTATTAAACCTGCTAACTCACCTGGTATATTACCCTGTCTTTTTTCAGTTTGTTCTGCAGTTTCTTTTAGTTGATGTTCAACTTGTTTTTGAACAAGTTTTTTTTCAGCTTCAGATAAATCATCAAATTCATCCCAAGTTTTATGATCATACTGACTATCACCATCCATTTTACCTAATAAAGAATCTAATGAAGGACATGTACCTTCACATTGTGCTGCTTCTTCTAAAAGTCTATAATATTCTTTTGTACCTGCTTTTTCAGGAAGATTTAGTTCAGGAAATGTTTCTAATGTCAAACCTCCATCTGGTAAATAGTCATCCCATATATATTGATTAATTTCTAAATCTGCTGCAATATTAAATAGTTTATGATCAGAATAAAGATCTCTCATTATCATATGTCCAAATGAAACATGAAGTAACTCATGTTTAATTAAACCTATTTGATGTTTATCAGGTAGACTTATAAAAAAATCTGGGTTAATAGATAATTGAATACCTATACCATTTTTACTGACACCTGCAGTAGGTATATCTTTACGCATTGTTTTATTTAAACCAATCAAAAAGAGCCCGTAAAAGGGCTCATTTAATATTAGTGTTTTGCTAGCTCTTGCTAGTTTTTCTGCTACCATTTTAATTGTATTTTTATATCATCAATAAATTTATGATGTTGTTTTATCATACTTATTAATGAATTATTAAACTCATCTTCAACTAATTCTTTTGTTTCTTTGTTTGGTTTTAATTTAGAAATAATAGGAAACAACTCTTCCCAAGGAACTAATTTATTTTCAATCTCAGGAAACATTTGTATAAAATCATATCTTTTATGATTATGTAAATATTTACCAATTAACATTAGTTGGATTTCTGAAGGATTGGAATTTTTTAATGCTTCTAATCCTAATGATCTATCTTCACCATTAGCTGATAATATAACTTTAAATTTTTGATAATCTGATTTAGTCATCTATTTTCATTGTTTTTATAACCCATAAAGGTTTATCATTACTATTTAATACTTGTATCCATTCTTTGGCTGAGGGTATATAGTTATTACAATCCTCTCTAACATGTTGTTCACCAACATATCTTGTATATACGGTTTTACCGTCTGAGTTCTCAAAAGATTTCCCAAATTTTTCTTCACAATTAAAAATCCCTTCACTATGATGTCTAAACATTCTGTGAAAGGAATTTCCTAACCATGCTTTGGTTTCATCAAACCATTCATGTATTTGTAAATAATCTTCAGGTTTGCCACCCCATTTTCTTACTGAGGATTTGGCATGTAAATTAGGATGGGCCATTAAGAACTGACATTATATCAGTTTTATCAGGAGTATACTCATAATCTTCTGTGTGTCTTTGTGAATGATTTATATTAATATCATTTTCAACTAAATCTATTATTAAAACACCCCAACCACCTTCATTATTTATCCAATCCCATTCTACATTGTTACATATATATGAATAAAAAAAATTTTGTAAATTATCATTAATTGACAATCCTTCAATTCTACTATCATTTATATCATAAACTTCTATTTCCTCAATCATACCATCATCACCTCCACCTGAATAATTTACTTCAAGTCTTGCAACATTATGATCTCTTAGTTTTTGCAACTCCATTTTTTGTTTTATATCCATTTTGTTTTATAATTTTAATTTCTACTCCAGGATTTTCTTTATTATATTCAAATTTTTCAAATGCTGGTATAATAAATTCACAATTATCATCTTCAATCCACCCATGTTTAACCATATCATCTTGCACTGTTTGTGCAGGATTAATATAATCAAACTTATGACGGCTTTTTCTAAAGAATTTAAAAGATATTGTAACAGGTAAATCATGTTTAAACAATTCTTTCTTAAAAGATTTTGCTAATTTTTTATAAATTGCAGTTGTATCTTTTCTATACTTCATAACAGTTTTACTTGATATAAGGTATTTTCCTGTCCATCTTTTCCCATTCTTACTACTTGGCACATTGCCCGGTATAAACCATTTCATAATTTTAAAGTTTTTCTTAATAAATCTTTCAATTCATGATGTACTTTATCAAATCCAAATTCTTTGTATGCATCTGATAAGTCTTTACTTAAACTAAGATGAAAACCATTAATATCATACATACTTTTGTATTTATTAATAGCATTAATCCCAGCTGCATCATTATCAAACAAAGTTATAACTTTTTTATACTTAGTCTTTAAATTTTCAATTATATATGGTTTTATTAATGTATTCTCTGAGTCAGGAGCAATAACTTCTAAGTTATAACCAAACTGTTTTAAACACATTGCATCCTTCAGGGAAGAACATATAACCAAATATGGTTCATTATATTGTAGTTGATCAAGACCCTGTAAATGAGCTTTAACCTTAATGAATTTATATTTCTTATGGCCGGGCTGGTATATTTTATATACATTCCCTTCCTTGTCAAAGTATCCATATAATTTTGGATTACTTATTTGAAGTGTCTTAAGACCGTCATCATCTTCTTTTGACATATTATAATATTCTAAAGCTTTCACATTATACTTTTCCAACATGGTTTTACCCACATTAAATGATAACCAAAACCTTTCATCTAACTTATTCCATGGTCTGCCATTACAGAAGTCCACTTTATACTTAGCATGATGTTTTATTTCTGCTTGAGAATATTTTCCTTTGTCTAGTGTAAACTTATTATACTCTTGTACTAACTTAAATACTGCCTTTGAATAATCTAAATTAAATATTTCCTTTATTATATCTATTTTACTACCGTAATTACCAGTAGAAAAATCTTTATACTTATACTCATTGTTCTTGGCATCTAAGAATATCCACATACTTGGAGTTCTCTCAGTTGGATTAAAAATAGATTGAATTTTTACATTCTGTCCTGTTAATCTTTCTGGGAGATCCAAATAATATTCAAACACCCAAGTACTAGGTATATTACTTTCATCTAATATTAAATTTTTTGTACTTATCATAATAAAAAAACAAAATGGGGACTAACAAGTGTATTAACCTGGTTTTGGCTAGTAATTACTCTCTGCAATTCTATACCTTTATGCAGTCCCCACCCTATTTATATATTAAAGTTCAAAATCTGAACCACTTCCACTTTGTCCTTCAAAGTTTGTAACAGTTTGATTTGTGTCAGCTTGTTTCTTAGCCAAAGCTCTTACATGTGTACCTCTATCAAAAGTAAGAAGTCTTGATGGCTCTTTACTTAAACTTTCTACAGGTATCCCATCTTTAGACATTCTTGGTAAATAAAGATCATTATTTATATAACCATCTTTGTTTTCCCATTCTCTTGATCCAATACAAGCATTAAAGAAATCACTATTACCAAGAACTTTATTACACTGAGTCATAAAATCTTCAATAGTCCCCGCCTCAATAGCATCTAATGCATCTCTTTTGCCTAATTGTTCAGCCAAAAATATCATTGATTTAAGAACTTCTTGATCTCTTTCAATCTCACGCCCACTTGGTAATGTAGTATCTTTAAATGGATAAGGGCTATATCTAACTCTACCTACTTGTCCTTCATATCTACCTGCACTTTGGTTATTCATATCTTTATAAAAACCTTCAAATTCACCAGTGATTGGCTCTGACTCTACATGTAACATAATATTATATGCATCAGAATCATATGGCGTTTGATCAAAAGTAATACTATTGATTTTAATAATGTGATTACCTGGTCCCAACACAGGTTTAGTTCTGCCACTACCTGCAGACATGTCTTTAGTACTTAACATAATTTTTGTTTTTTTTGTTTCTAATTCACTGTTCATTTTTAATAATTTTAACTTTCATATTTGATTATACAATCTTTAACTAATTGTAGATCATTGTTTATAAAGGAATCTTCAAACATATCCATTGGTGACTTACAAGTGTTTTCACCATTGTTTTGTGTATCAAATCCATATTCTAGACCATCCTCAGTCTTCTTAACTCTTCCAAATAATACTATAGAAAACAAACCTTCTAAAGTTAAAGCATTATCAATCATTTTACCAACTGTTTTTGCTTTAACTTTTCTATGTCCATTTACATCAGTGCTTTCTTCTGAGTGTGTCAAAAAGAATATTGTTAAATCTTCTCTCATATCTTTAGGCATTTTAGCAACTTGTGCTAAGTTAGCTGCAATAGAAGTAAATTTATCATAACCTTTTTCATTTGCTCTGTCAAAATATTCAAAAGAGCTCATATATTGCCAATCATCAACAATAAGTGTTTTGATTTGTGGCATTTTATCATTAACATGTTGCATTGCTTTAATTATACCTGGTGCGGAGGAAGCTGATGTCATATTTCCTTTAGGATTATCCTTTGAAATATTGCTATAATTTTTCTTCCAACCTTTAAATGGTAATGGTTTGTTTGCAATGTTTATAATGAAAGTTTCTTTAGGGTCTAAACTTCTAATTGAAGTTGACTTTCCTGTCCCTGAGTCTGCAATGACTAATACACTTTGTGCCATATTATTTTAATTTTTGATTAATACTAAGTAATGCTTTTTCTATTCCTTTTAATACGTCAACTATATCTCTCTCAGTCTCTGGGTTAGGTATTGCGTCAAATTCTCCTTTATGATCAAAACCCTCTTCCATAGCAGTTTTAATGTTATTCATTCTATCTGTAACATCATTTACTACTTTTAATTCACTTACTGGTATGATATGTCTTTCAAATCCTGAGTTACTTGTAATTAATTCATACTCCTCTTTCCAATGTGGATTATATTTTATTAAATACAAAGTTCTTTTAGGATCTTCTGTATCATATTCAATGCTTACAAACTCCGTATATATATTTTTCTCCTTTTGTAATTCACTAGGAAAAAAAGATACATGAAGTTCATCTTTACCTCCAGGCCTGTATGCCATTTTAGGTATATATAATGCATCATCCATTTTATTTGCAATAAAATAATCTTGATGCTCTTCTCTTAATTTTGCAACTTTTGCTTTACGTTCTGCTGGTGTCATTCCCATATTAATAATTTAAATTTATCTTCTTTCTTGTTGAGGTGGTGTATCCATCTCATGAATTTCCATTTTTTCAAATGCAGCTCTAAAGAAACTCATTCTAGTATCACCATTTCTTGCTTTAAGAAAGTGTAATACTAATGTTTTATCATCTTGTATAATATATCTATCAGGTCCATAGAATCTAATCTTTTGTTTAGCTGGACGGTTAATACCTATTAGCGTATCAGCGTGCTGTAACATTGCATCTGAACCAAATATATCTGATTCAAGTACATAATTACCATACTTACCGTCTACTGCTCTGTCAGGATTATCTATATTTCTATTTAATTGTGATAAACATATAAACATACAAGGATACTCACGTTTAGTTTGTGTAAAAAATTCACCTAATTCAAATAGCATATCTAATCTATTATTTTGGTAAGGTGCTCTTTTTACAAGTATACTATGATCAAGAGTTATTATAGTCTTTTGACCTTTGTGCTCTTCCATATATTTATCAACTGTTTCTCTCATTTGATTTACAGTCATTGGAGTTGAGACAATGTCAACAGGATATTTAATTCTTTCTTTGGAATACTCATGGCATTGTTTAAAAGTTGCTGGATCTAACACTGTACCTGCACTACATAATTCTTTATATGTTTTACCTGTAATAGAGCTAAACTCTCTTAATGCTGAAGTCCTACCAACCATTTCAAATTGAAATTCTAATACTCTATAGTCTTCTCCAGGATTACGAACAAATGATTCTCTAATTATTTGATCTTTAATTAGTGTTTTACCACTACCAGGTCTTCCGCCTATAACTGTAAGTGTATTCCATTCTAAACCATCTGTAACTGCATCATTAAATTTTGGCCAAGGTGTTTGTATTGATTTCTCTTTACCACTTTGCCTATCAAGCATATATTTAAGAGCTTCATTAAATGCTGTATATTGTCCATTCCAAAGTTTATCATTACTCATACTACATTTTCTTTAAAGTGATCATCTTCAGTTGATACACCATCTCTAATCATATCACAATAATCAGCAAGGTCTGAAGATTTAACCTTATTTTTATCTTCCTTAGCAACAAAATATTGACTTGTTTTCATATACATATATTGAGCATCTCTGTACTCATTAACATACATTCTTGTTGCATCAATTATTTCATCCCAACTAAAATCATAAGTTTCAAAAAACCATCTAAATGAATTTTCTAAAGTTCTAACATTAACTCTTGCCGGTTTACCACTTGGTAATTTACCTGCAGGAAAGATTTCTCTATACTCATTAAGTTTAGTAGCAAATTTTTTACCCATCAATTGTATAGATGTTTTCTTTTTGGCTTTAACAAAATAACTTTCATATTTATTTATTGTTCTTTTACCTTTAGCAGTTAGTTTGTTATCTTTTAATAATTCTAACTTATGAAGACATTTAACTTCATCTTGTATATTATCCAAAGGAATTGAAAGGCTTTTTTTCATACCATAAAGCACTAAAAATTGATTTGGAGTCATTTTTTCTTGTAATATTTGTTGGAATAATTCCCACATATTTTTTGATTTTTTAAAGTATGCAAATATATCAATTTCTGTTGTCTTAGGCAAACCTTTTCCCAAATAATCATCTAATGTGTAATAAGTTTTTAAACCACCAACTGTTTCTGTCTCTCTATATATTCTATCTTTGTTTCTTATGTTATCATACTCTTTTACAAAGTGTTCTATTAATTTTTTATCCATATAATTGTTTTTTTGTATATTATTAATATATTTGCAACATGATACATTTAATGTCAATTGCAGATATTTATAAACTTTGTGAAGAACCTTCATTAATTAAATTACAGGTTAAAAGAAACCTGAATAATTATAAAAAATTAAACTTATTAAAAAATGGCAAAACCACTAACAGCAAAACAAAAAAAAGCTAATTTAGAAAAAACTAAAAAACACTTAGCAGATAATAAAGTTGTTACTATAAACAGAAATGCAGTAATTGATATTCCTGTGTTAGGCTGGTTTAGAGATTATCTTGCAGAAACATTAAATTACATAATGGCCTCACACAATGAAGATGAAGTTATTGCTGTAATGCAGCATATTCAAGATAATTTTAAAAATAAAAAAGAAGATGATCCATATGATCCATTATTAAATTCAGTATGGACACTAATGACTTTTATAAATGAAATTAATCATCAAGCTGCAGAGCAAGGTCATACTATTGCTACTGAAGAAAAACTTGATGAATCAATTTCTGATTTATTAAATACAATGAATAGTGATCCAGATCCTGTTGGCTTAGAAAAAGCATATAAAGAAAATATAAAATCTTATATGTCTAAAGTTCCTGGTGATATAAATTTATCTAATGATAAGAAAAAAGGTAAAACTTCTAACGAAGATTAGATCCTAATTCATCACCTAATTCTATAATCTCTTGTATTACAGAATTTAACTCTTCTTTACTACAATCTCCAAATGATTTGCAGTATTCTCCTCCATTTTTATTAAAGCATAATCCTGCTCTTCTTTTTATTTGTAGTTTCATTTCACTAAAACTGTAACCTACATCATTAGCTAGTTGCCTTATACTAACATGTATTTTTGCTATTTGTGCATTAGTACCATTGTCACCTGATACACTTACAAATACTTCTACTTTAGCTCCTTCAGGAAGACTATCTATAAATTTATTATAAATAGTTTCCTGTGCTTTTATATTATATTCTAATTTACCATCTTTTTTTGTTAAATTTGAAAATAAGTTTTGTTTCATAACCCTAATCTTTCCTCATCCATACGGTCCTCTAAATGAGCATCACGCATTTTATCTATATATTCATAATCTAATTCAGGTTCATCAAACAAATCTTTACATTGATGGCATTTAAAAACTAACTCTCCTAATATTTCTAATTCTTCATAATCAGAACCACAACAAGGACTAATATTTTCAAATTCTGGTGGTGTATCATTATATCCCATTATTTCTTTTTATTTTCTAGTCTTTGCCCTTCTTTTACAGCCCATATTCCTAATAAAGCTGTTACTATTATTAATATTATTAATATTATTATTCCATTCATTTTGATTTATTTTTAATTTTCTTTAATTTTTTTTCTTTTTTATCTATCATTTTAGCTTCATTGTTAATCCACCAAGTGAGGAACTCGTTTGGAGTTCCTTGCCACTCAGCTTCTGCCATTGCTATATACAATTCTTTCATTTTTCCCATAATTATTTTTCTTTATGATATTCAGTGTAAAGAGAATCAAGTGTATAATTGTATTCTGCTTGTACAAAGTCTATTTGTTTTTGAATGTTAGCTCTACGCATATATTCTGCATCACTTATATTACCATATATACCACATGATGATAAAAGTATTATTACTAACGAAATTAGTAACATTATTAGTATACCTCTTGATTTTCCAGTCATATTTAATTATTTAAAGGGTTATAATATTTAATTTTTTCTTGATCAAATGTAGATAATGCTGAGTTAACCCATTTAACATCTTGTGTACCTTTATAACAAAGTATATGACACACTGCTGTTTGAGATGGATTAAGTCTTAATAACCTACCAATTCTTTGTGCTGTTTTTCTTTCATTACCATATGCATGCATAATAATACCTTGTTTAAGATTAGGTATGCTAATACCTTCACTTAATTGTAATACACATGACATTTTATCAATTCTACCATCACTAAACAATTCTAAATTATCTTGAGATTTTTTATTACCTGAATGATAACTATGACTACACATTCTATCTGCTTGTTTTTGTGTATTAGCAAATACAAGACATTTTTGTCCTATATTCTTTAATAAACCTTTAGCATAAGCTTCTTTAGTACCATAGTCCATCATTGCTTTCATTCTCATTATAGATGAAAATTGTTTTTGTTTTGGTGTTTGTGCATCTCCAACTCTTGAAGTAAAATAATCATAATCAGCTTGTTCTGATGTATACCAGAATCCACCATTTTTATTTTTCTTCTTATGAGTCTTTAATTTTGATAATTGTAGTTTATGTACAATTATTTGATAATCATTTAGAATATCACTGTCTGTTGCTTGATCTACAGAAAATTTATAAATTATTGGGCAATATTTATTTACCATTTTATATTTTTCAGATCCTTTTCTTGGTGGTGTACCAGTAAGTCCTAATATTTTACCTTTAAACTTAGATAAAAACTCTTCATGGCCATCAAGTAAACTGTGACATTCATCTAAATAAACAATATCATAATCATTTGGTTCATGTTTATTTATAGATAAGTATGTAGTATATGTTAAATGCTTTGATAGAGTGTCTGTAAGATTCATTTTTAATAACTCATTAATCCAAGCTTTTTGGACAGTTAATTTAGGAACCACTACTAATACTCTTATAAAAGGATCATAACATTTCTGCAGGTGTTGTATAGCTATGCGTGTTTTACCAACACCCATAGATATACCTAACCCACATCTATTATTTTTAAGTGCAAGATCTAATGCTTGCTGTTGAACCTCTTCTCTACTCATATCCTTTGTTTAGTATTATGTTCACGTACTAAACGCTGAGCTAAAGGTACATTCATATAATCTTCAGAAGCATCAGCCATGAAAAACGTCATCATATTTATTTCCTTTTGCAACTCTACTGCTTTTTCACGTTGAGTAATAGCCTCAATTCTTAGTTGAGATTTACTCATGTCATAAACTAAATGAGCATAATTAAGTTCTGCATTTTGCTCCTCTTGTTCTTCTAAATTTAATTCTTTATTTGTCATTTTATTAATTTCTTTTAATTGATAAATTTAATTCTATTGCTTCTGTTGGATGCTCTTCTATCCATGTGTGGCAAGATCTACATACTGATAACCATGTGTCAACCACTAAATGATATTCTCCTCTACCTTTTTTGTGGTGCACATCAGTTGATTGTAAACTACAACCAACTAAATGTGCTTCACAATTAGGTTTCTTAGTTAAAAAGTTTTTCCTAAGCATTGTGTAGACAGTATCTTTGGCAACCATTTTTTTAGATTTAACCTTTAGAGGTTTAACTTTCCTTTGTTTAAAAGGTTTTGCAGATTGTCTTGCCCAACAATTCTTGCAGTAACGGTTTCCTTTATCATTTTTCCAAATGAATTGATCTGTCTCACAACCAACGCAATATTTCTTTTTAGCTTTCATTTAATAGTAAAAAAGTTCTTAGGTAGTAAACCCTCAGATATAAACTTTATTATTAAATGTTCATATCCTATTCCAAAAGCACTAAATGGTAATTTGTTTATATAATCAGGCATATAGACAAATGGAGTATTAATAAAACTTTTAGCTAATGGACTGTGTTCAAAGATACTAAATATTTTATTTGAATCTTTATAAGATAACAATTGTTTCCATTTGTTAATTACATTTTGTGAACGTTTCCATACTTTAGTTATTCTTCTTTTTTTATCCCAATGCATCATTGCAATTTCTTCTTTCTTGTACATCTTCAATCCGTGTAACACTCTTTTAAATAAGAAATGTTGAGTTGGATTAAGTTTTTTATATCTAATTGCTTTGTCTAAACCTTTAGATATTAATTCAAAATCTTCTAGTATACCTAGATAGTTTAAGTGTGAGTTAACTTTTGATACTTTTAATTTTTTAATTTGTATTTCATTAAGCATAGTTTAAATTTATTAAGTTTGTTAGTAAGTGAGTTATAAGTGTAAAAAAAGAGAGCCCATAATTAAATGAGCTCTCTTCTAAATAGAAATGGAATCAGACATTGTAGGCTGGAATATCCAGTAGCATCCCACACGACCATTGTGGTCAAGTTTTCATTTCTAAATCTTTATTAAAGTGTAAATTCTGAATTTTCAACTTCAACTTCTTCAATCTTAGCTTCTTCTTCAATTTCTTCAATAGAATCTTCTAGATCAACTTGATTATCCTCCTCTTTCTTTTTTCTTCTAGAAGTTTTAGGTTCATCATCAGTTGGATTAGTTAATTCAGCTAATTTCTCTGCTGATACAGTTGTTCTTGGTGGAGCTCCGTTTGCTTCTCTAATAGCATCACCATTTGTATGAGCAACTAAAGTATCTCCTTCATCCGGATCAGTTGAATAGAATGTCTTTCTGTAGATAGGTTCACCGTGTCTACAACATACTATTTCAGTATCACCTGCAATTTTAAGATCTCTATCAGGATTATCAGCACTAAATGCTTCCATTTGTTCTCTAATTACAATTTGTCCAGGTAGTTCTGTCTTATCAGCAATATTAATTGCTTGAAGATCTTCTACCTTACCGTGTATAAGTGTACTTCTTGTAGATTTTTTTACCCATCCTTGGGCACCAAATGCTACTTTTTCTTGAGTCAGTCTAACGTGCCCGAATTCAGGGTTGTTTCTTGATACTCTAATTACATTTCCTTGCTCATCTGGAGCAATAGTTACTTTACCATTGTCTGTCATGTCAGTTTGGTTTTAAATTGGTTAATAAAATTGTGTGAATTGTTTCTAAATGTCATCAGGATGGAAGTATCCATCTAATAACTTGTCTATATCAGATATTTCATCTAATGATGGTTCTTTTTCATTTAAATATTCAATACCATCATTTTCTATACCTGTAGACTTTTCTACTTTACCTCTACTAATGTCTTTGAGGGAAGACTTATAAAAAGGATTTACTACATCTGAACTAAATTCATTACCTAAACCATTAAGATCATTCAATTCTTCATCAGTCATTGAAAGAAATTGTTCAAGTGACATCTCTATCACTCTTCCGTTTGGTAATTGGTATAACATAGTCACAAAAGTATGTAATTTATGTGTTCATAAAACATACTTTTCTTGTGTCAATGAAAATAAAAAGCAGTAGTATAGCTATCTATTGGTATTTATCTTATAAGTTTTATTATTTTACCACTTCTTTCTATACATTTTTTTATCTTTAACTCTTTCATTGACCTCCAAACGGTGCTATAACTAACACTTAACATGTCAGCTATAGTACCTATTGAAGGAAAACAAGTACGTTTTTTATTACAATGAACTGCAAGTACAGTATAAACTATCTTAGCATTAGTTGATACTTCAGGATCAGATATAACATTATATGATACTATCCCAAACCTATACTTGGATTTCATTTTTAATAATCTTAAAATAAGGTATGTCTGATTCTTTTATTACATTTAAATCCATTGTATTAATTGATTCTTTTCTGTAAGTAAATTCATTATCATACCATACATATATATTCACTTTCATTTTGTGAGCATAAGGATTAAAATCATTACTATATGAATCATCATCTAAAACTATACCATAAACGTAATCATCCTTTGTAGACAACCCCATGTCTATCATAGTATCTTGATCATAATCATCAAAAAAATATCTATTAGGTCTAAACATTACATGTGATCCTTTTTTGACTGGTGTATACTTATTTCTAGCTACCAGTTCCAAAAACATTTCTAGATTATAATCAGGTAACATTGAGATAAATGCATCAATCACAAATTGTTTATCACGTATACTCTTAGTAAACAAAGGATCAATCATTTGTTTTACTAAGCTTATTGGCATGTTTATCTTTCTATCACTCATCTGTATTCCTATTATCATTTATTATTTGTTCTGTTTCAACCACATTCATATCAGATTTAATGTAGCTTATTGATTTTATAAATGTAATCATTACTAAAAATACTATAGCAAAACAACAAATAACTGCTTTAGTTATAAATTTCCATTCTTGTTTTAAAAATTTTAATGCACTCATAATTATCTTTTTATTTTTATTTATTAATACTTTGTTGTCGTAACACTTGTCTTGTACATCCCGTAGTTAGAAATAAGGGTGACAGTTTCCCATCACCCTTAGATCATCTCACTCACTCAAACTTAATAATCAATGATTACTAAATTTCCCTTACGTTATTACATATGTTATTATATGTATTAACTACTTGTGTTGTTAGTTGGTCACACGTGACCACATTTAGAATATATTTTCACATATTGCAACTGCAAGAGTTGTCAATACTATACCAACCCATCCTATCATCACAAGTTTACATGTTGTTTCATATTTCTCATCCTTCATCTTTAAAAGTTTTTTTAGCTTTCTTAGTGAATTCATTAATAGTTCTTAATTTATTAATGTTTTCATAATGATTATTAAAATGTATACCATCATAAGTACGTAAAGATGTAGTCAATATATTAAAAGAAGTTATTGAAACTTTTATATACCCATTAGATAAGTCTACTTTCTTAACAAACTC
>VMHT01163393.1_pt1 | contig 24964 bp, 25 predicted proteins | sample 4693611 | NCBI WGS metagenome assembly VMHT01 (sample SAMN12280063, study PRJNA550983) | marine metagenome | isolation source: seawater sampled from same location over 5 years 0.02-0.2 micron viral filtrate | place: USA: collected off the coast of southern California halfway between the port... ...
GGAAGTTTCATAGATCTGAATTTTAAATTTGTATCTATTAAACCTTTATTTGATAAAAAATCTACAACATGTGAACCAAAGCCTCCTATAGATCCTTCTTCAATAGTCAAAATTGCTTCATGCGTTGTAGCTAATTGCCAAATTATATTTTCATCTAAAGGTTTAGCAAACCTTGCATCCACTATTGTTATATTTACTCCTTTTTTTTTCAAATTTTCAGCTGCTTTCAATGTTTCATTCAATCTTGCTCCAAAATTTAAGATAGCTAATTTTTTACCTTCTTGGATAATTTTTGATTTTCCAATTTCTATTTTTTCATTAATTGAGGGTAATGTTGATCCTATTCCTGTTCCTCTTGGATATCTAAATGCACAAGGCTTGTCATTAATTTCTGTTGAAGTATTGATCATTTTTACTAATTCAGCTTCATCACTTGCAGCCATTACAACAAAATTTGGTAATGTTGAGAGATATGTAGTGTCAAAGCTACCAGCGTGGGTAGGTCCATCTGCACCAACAAGACCTGCTCTATCTATAGCAAATCTTACAGGCAAACTTTGAATTGCTACATCATGAACTACTTGATCATAAGCTCTCTGTAAAAATGTTGAATAAATTGCAGCATAAGGTTTATAATTTTCAGTAGCTAAGCCAGCTGCAAATGTGACTGCATGTTGCTCTGCTATTCCAACATCAAAGGTTCTCTCTGGAAATTCTTTACGAAAAATATCTAGGCCAGTTCCATCTGGCATTGCTGCTGTTATAGCAACAATTTTACTGTCTTTTTTTGCATGTTGAATCAAAGTATTAGCAAATACTTTGGTGTAGGAAGGTAGATTACTTGGGTTTTTTGTCTGTTCTCCTGTTTTAACGTTGAATTTAGATACTCCATGGTAGTTATCTTTTGCATTTTCGGCAAATGAATAACCTTTACCTTTTTTTGTTTTGATGTGTATCAAAATTGGTCCTTCATGTTTTGAATCTCTAGCATTTTTTAAAATTGGAATTAAAGAATTTAAATCATGTCCATCAATTGGACCAATGTAATAGAATCCCAATGAACTAAATAAAGTCCCACCTGTTACTGCAGATCTTAATAAATCCTCAGCTTTGCCTGCTTTTGCACTAAATCTTTTAGAAAATGCAGACGTAATAAGTTTAATTGTTTCTCTTAAACTAAAATAAATTTTACCTGAAAAAATTTTAGCCAAATAAGTCCCCATCGCTCCAACAGGTCTTGCAATCGACATATCATTATCATTTAAAATAACAATCATTTTTGTTTTTGAGGCACCAGCATTATTCATTGCTTCGTATGCCATTCCTGCACTTATTGCTCCGTCACCTATAACTGCTACAACATTATCTGATTTATTTGAAAGTTTATTAGCTTCAGCTATGCCCAGAGCTGATGAAATTGAAGTTGAACTATGTGCGGCACCAAAGGTATCATATTCACTTTCCATTCTTTTCGTAAATCCAGATAAACCACCACCTTGTCTTAGCGTTCTAATTTTATCTTTTCGTCCTGTTAAGATCTTATGAGGATAACATTGATGACCTACATCCCATATTAACTTGTCGTTAGGCGTATTAAATATATAATGAAGAGCAACACTTAGTTCAACAACTCCTAAACTAGCTCCTAAATGACCACCTGTCACTGATACTGCATCAATCATTTCTTCTCGTAATTCATCAGCAACTTTTTGTAATTTTGTTTCAGAAATTTTTTTTAAATCTGATGGAAAATTAATTTTATCTAAATATTCGTATTCTTTTTTCATTTATTTCTATTTAAGATATAATCTAAAGTTTCAGATAGATTATTTGATTTTGAGCCATATTTTTTTAATTTGTTATTAATCTTTAAAATTAATTTATTTGCGTATTTAATCGTATTTTTATGTCCTAGTAAACTAATTAGAGTTGCTTTTCCTTTTTTTTTATCTTTTCCAGTTTTTTTGCCCACAGTTGATGAGTCTCCTTTATAATCAATTAGATCATCTGCAACTTGGAACAATAAACCAATATCCGCACCAATATTTTCAAATTCCTTAATTTCTTTTTTCTTCTTTTTTTTAACAATCAAAGGAGCTGCGCAGCAAAAACTAAAAAGTTTTCCAGTTTTTTTTATTTCCATCTCTACAATTTTATTTTTTGAAATTTTTCTATGTTCAAAACTTAAGTCTAAATATTGACCGCCAGCTATACCAAGGTGTCCTGAACTTTCAGAAATTTTATTAATCAAATTTATCTTAATTTTTTCTGAAAGATTTAGATGTTTGTGACTTAAAATTTCGAATGCCATTGTTAAAAGTGAGTTACCCGCTAGAACAGCTGTGGATTCACCAAATTTTATATGAGTAGATGGTTTGCCTCTTCTAATTGAGTCATCATCCATGCAAGGCAAATCATCATGTATTAATGAATAAGCATGAATACATTCTACAGCTGAACCTATCATAATTAATGATTTATATTCTAATTTAAATAACAAACCTATATCGATTAAAATTTTAGATCTTATTTTCTTACCTCCAGAAAACAAACCATACTTCATGGGTGTTATTAATTCAGATTTTTTTTGTTTTTTAATAAAATTTTTTAAAAAAAGATTTGTATCTTTTGCAATTTTATTTAATTTTTTTTGCATTTTTTTTTGAAGTAATCTTTAAAATATTTGCTTTTGTTTTTTCATTTATATCTTTAACATTTTTTTGAAATTTTTTTTCAATGGTATTATTTAGTTTTAATAAATTCTGGTAATTTTCTATAGAATCTTCCAAATCTTTATGACTTTCTAAATCCTCAATCATCTTATTAGCCTCATTTGTTAATTCTTCAAGAGATAGAGAGTTATAATCATTTGGTAAATTTTTATCTTTCATATATTACTTTCAGATAATACATGAAAATTAATCTTACAAATATTAAAAAAGCAAAAAAACTTCTTAATAAAAATGAGTGTGTCGCTATACCTACTGAAACTGTTTATGGTTTAGCTGGTAATGCCTATTCTAATCAAGCATGTAAGAAAATATTCAAATTGAAAAAAAGACCAAAAAATAACCCTCTTATAGTACATTACCTAAATTATCGAAAATTAGAAAAAGATTGTAATTTTAATGATAATTTTCTCAAATTGTATAAAAAATTTTGTCCTGGGCCAATAACATTTATTTTAGATTTAAAAAAAAATTCTAAAATTTCAAAAATTGCAACCAATAATAAGAGTACTCTCGCTGTAAGATTTCCAAAACATCCTTTAACGAGGTGCCTATTAGGAAAATTAAGTTATCCGCTAGCCGCTCCAAGTGCTAACTTGTCGTCAAAAGTCAGTGCAGTTAACTCAAATGATGTGAAAGAAGATTTTGGAAAAAAAGTTAAATTTGTCTTAGAGGGTGGAAAATCATCGATAGGAATAGAGTCAACAATTGTTGATCTAAGAAATAAACCTAAAATATTAAGATTAGGTGGTTTAGAAATTTCAAATATTCAAAGTGCTTTGAATAGAAAAATTATAATAAATAATAATCCATCAAAAGTTTCTGCACCTGGTCAATATAAATTACATTATTCTCCGGGAATACCTATTAGACTTAATGTCAAAAAAATCAAAACTAATGAGGCATATCTATTGATTAAGAAAAATAAAGAGGCAAAATCAAATTATTTTTTTTTATCAAAAAAAGGCAACTTAAGGGAAGCTGCAAAAAATTTGTATAGCACATTAAGAAAAATAAAAAGAAAAAATTATAAATCTATAGCCGTTTCGAAAATCCCTAATAAGGGACTGGGAAGAACTATTAATGATAGATTAATAAGAGCATCAAAATTCTAATGCAAATTTTATTAAAAGTTATTGATGGTGCGCTTGCTAGGAGTCGAACCCAGAACCTCCTGATCCGAAGTCAGGCGCTCTATCCAGTTGAGCTACAAGCGCATTTAATATTAATATAACATTTTATGGAAAAAAAAATAAGTTTGATTGCAGAAGAGGAAGATAAAAACCTTCGACTTGACGTTTTTATCAACAAAAAACAAAATGATATCAGTAGAACTAGGGTTAAAAAATTAATATTAAATGGAAAATTAAAATTAAATAATAAAATTGTTATCGATCCTTCAAAAAAAATATCAGTTAGAGATATTTTAAATTTATCTATTCCTGAGCCAAAAAAAGCTTCTCTTAAACCTTACAAATATAAGTTAGATATTGTTTATGAGGATAATGATTTAATTATTTTAAATAAACCTGCCGGAATTGTTATGCACCCTGGAGCAGGAAATTTTGATAATACCATTGTCAATGCATTAATTAATTACGATACAGCCTCTCTTTCAAATATTGGTGATGAATTAAGACCCGGAATAGTTCACAGAATTGATAAAAATACATCTGGTTTAGTTGTTATAGCAAAAAATAATAAAACACATGAACATCTTTCAATTCAGTTTAGTGAGCATTCTATAAAAAGAATCTATCAATTGTTAATTTGGGGAAAAATTAGACCATCAACAGGAAGAGTTGAAACTTTTATTACTAGAAGTTCTAAAAATAGACAGTTGATGGAAGTAAGTAATTCCAAAGGAAAAAAAGCAATAACAAATTATAAAACAATTGAAATTTTTGAAAATAAATACACTCCTACTTTAAGTTTATTAGAGTGTAAATTAGAAACTGGAAGAACTCATCAAATAAGAGTTCATATGAATTATTTGGGTAATAGTATTGTTGGAGATGAAAAATATAAAAAAAAATTTAAAAAACTTAAAGATATTGATCCAATATTGGAAAAGGGTCTTACTAATTTAAATAGACAATTTCTACATGCCAAAACTATTGGATTTATTCATCCAAAAAAAAATAAAGAAATGATATTTGACTCAATTTTGCCAAAAGAGCTTGAAAAAATTCTTAAAATGCTAAGAAACACTAACAAATAAAAATATTGAAAAAAAAAAATTATTAATTAGATAAAACACGGATGAATACAATTGTTAATAATAAACTTCCAATTCTAAGTAACGAAGGTGGATTATCTGCATACTTAGAACAAATTAAAAAATTTCCAATGTTGGATGCAGAAGAAGAATATATGCTTGCTAAAAATTGGAAAACTACCGGAAATATTAAATCTGCTGAAAAATTAGTGACAAGTCATTTAAGATTAGTTGCAAAAATTGCAATGAGATACAAAGGCTATGGATTACCAGTCAATGAAATGATTTCAGAAGGAAATATTGGTTTGATGCAAGCAGTAAAAAAATTTGAACCAGAAAAAGGTTTTAGATTGGCAACATATGCTATGTGGTGGATAAAAGCATCTATCCAGGAATATATCTTAAGATCATGGAGTTTAGTAAAAATTGGAACCACAACAGCTCAAAAAAAATTATTTTTTAATCTTAAAAAACTTAAAAATCAAATAGCACCTCGATCTGAAGGAGATTTAAGAAAAGAACATGTAGATGAAATTGCTAGTAAGCTTGCTGTAAGCAAAGAAGAAGTGGTTTCGATGAACAGAAGATTGTCGGGAAAAGAATTTTCATTAAATGCTCAAGTAGGAGAAGATGGAGATGAATGGCAAGATTGGTTGGTAGATAAGGAATTAGATCACGACCTTAAGTTTGCACATCAAGAGGAAATGGAACAAAGAAAAGATTTATTAAAAAAATCAATCAATATATTGAATGAAAGAGAGCGAGAAATTTTATATTCACGAAGATTAAACGATAATCCAACTACCCTAGAAGATTTAAGTAAAAAATATAAAATTAGCAGGGAAAGAGTTAGACAAATAGAAAATAAGGCTTTTGAAAAATTACAAAAACACATGTTAATTTTAGCTAAGTCTAAAAATTTATTACCAGTAAATTAAATTTCAAAAGGATTTTCAATCAAAATTGTATCATCACGTTCTGGACTTGTAGATATGCTAGAAATTTTAGTTTCAATAAAATCCTCAACAGCATAGATATAATTTTTTGCATTTTCTGGAAGTTCATCAATATTTTTTATACCATTAGTTGAAGTTTTCCAGCCTGGAAAAGTTTTATAAATAGGTTTTATTTTTAATTGATCTTCTACAGCCGCCGGCAAATAATCAATTTTTTCTCCATCCAAATCATATTGAATGCACATTTTGATTTCATCTAATTCATCCAAAACATCAAGTTTAGTTAATGCAATTCCATCAATTCCTGAAATCTTAATTGTCTGTCTAACTAAAACCCCATCAAACCAACCACATCTTCTTTTGCGACTTGTAACTGTACCAAATTCCTTACCTCTTGTTCCAAGTATATCACCAATATTATCATTTAGCTCTGTTGGGAAAGGTCCTTCACCCACTCTTGTTGTATAAGCCTTGGTTATTCCCAGAACATAATTTATTGAATTTGGCCCACAGCCAGTTCCAGTTGCAGCACTAGATGCCACAGTATTAGAAGATGTGACAAATGGATATGTGCCATGATCAACATCTAATAAAATACCTTGAGCACCTTCAAATAATATCTTTTTTTTTTGTCTTTTAAATTGATTAATTTTTAACCACACTGGCTGGGAAAATTTTAAAATTTCAGGAGCGATTTTTAATAAGTCTTTTTTTAATTGATCTTTTTCAAAAAGTTTTTTACCTAATCCTTTTCTTATTGCATTGTGGTGTAATAAAACTGACTCTAACCTTTGGTCTAAATTTTTTTCTGATCTTAAATCCATTACCCTAATTGATCTTCTACCAACTTTATCCTCATAAGCTGGTCCTATTCCTCTCCTTGTGGTGCCTATTTTTCCTTTACCAGCTGCATCCTCTCTGATTTCATCCATTTCTCTATGAAATGGTAAAATTAAATTAGCGGACTCAGAAATTATGAAATTTTCTACATCTACATTAACGCCTTTTAAATTAATTTCCTTAATTTCTTCAAGTAAAGCCCATGGATCGACTACAACACCATTGCCAATAATAGAAACTTTATTTTTTCTCACTATACCTGAAGGGAGTAATCGAAGTTTATACGTTACACCTTCTATTACTAGAGTGTGACCAGCGTTGTGACCACCTTGAAATCTTATAACAACATCGGCCTGTTCGGAAAGCCAATCTACAATCTTACCTTTTCCTTCATCTCCCCATTGAGAGCCGACAACAACAATATTTTTCATTATCTAAATTTTTTATCTAATTTCATTGAGTTAAGATGGTTTATTGGTCCATGACCTTTTCCATATTTTGGGTTTGTTTTTATGGCAGAATTTACATACTTAATTCCAAGCTCACAAGCTTTCTTAATAGGTTTTCCACATGAGTAAAAAGAGGTAATGGCTGTTGATAATGTGCATCCAGTTCCATGTGTATTCCTTGTGTAGAATCTCTTACTTGAAAATATTTTAATATCATTTTTACTTACAAATATATCATGTACTTTCTTTGATTGAAAATGACCTCCCTTAATTAAAACATTTGGAACACCTAGTTTGATCAGCTTATTTGCAGCAAAAATCATATCTTCTTTCGTATTTATTTTCACATCACTCAAAATTTCAGCTTCTGGAATATTTGGGGTAATTAAAGTGACTCTTTTAATTAGTTTTGATTTTAGCAATTTTATAGCACCATTATCTATTAATTTTACTCCTCCTTTTGCAATCATCACTGGGTCAAGAATAATTTTTTTAATTTTAATATTTTCTAAAGAATAAATAACAGACTTAATCACTTTACTAGAATGAAGCATTCCAATTTTAATTGCATCTGGTTTAATATCTTTTGAGCTAAAAATTATTTGTTTTGAAATTTCTTTAGGAGCAATGGAAATTATAGATTTAACACCTAAAGTATTTTGAGCTGTAACAGCAGTTATTGCTGTCATTGCATAAGAGCCTAATGATGTAACAGTTTTTATATCTGCTTGAATTCCAGCACCCCCAGATGAGTCTGAACCAGCTATAATTAATATTTTTGATTTTGGTTTCAATTTATTTAATTTTTTTTGAAATGATATTTATACATTTGGTGAGAAGTTTTTTGTTTATACTTTCGCCCATAACTCTTATTTTTGACTCTGTTCCTGATTTTCTCACTAATATCCTTCCATGTCCTTTCATGAGTTTTTCTGCAGCTTGAATCGATTTTTTTACCTCTAATTTATTTACAATTGATCTATCTTTTACTTCAATATTTTTTAAAATTTGAGGAGTTTTTTTGAATTTATTAAAAAATTGACTGGCTTTTTTTTGTTTTCTAATAGCATATAACACCTCTAAAGCTACCAATAGCCCATCTCCAGTAGTTGCAAATTTTCCCAAAATAATGTGTCCAGATTGTTCACCGCCTAAATTAAAATTATTTTTTTTCATTTTTTCTTTTACATACCTGTCGCCTACATTTGCACGAATAAATTTGATTTTTTTATGATTCAAAAATTTTTCCAAACCGTAATTTGACATTAACGTTCCAACAACTCCCCCTTTCAACATCTTTTTACTTTTCCACCTTGTTGCTAAAGCAGCAATAATTTGATCACCATCTATTATATTGCTAGACTCATCACACATAATAATTCTATCAGCATCACCATCTAAAGAGATGCCTAAGTGTGCTCTATATCTCTTTACAGCATTTCTTATATTCTTTGGAAAGGTTGAACCACAATTTTTATTAATATTTAAACCATTAGGTTTTACACCTATTGCAATTACTTTTGCTCCAAGAGACCTTAATAATTCTGGTCCTGCTTTGTAGCCTGCCCCATTAGCACAATCTAAAACAATTTTTAATCCCTTTAGATTAAAATCTTTCGTAAAGTTTTTCTTCAAAATTTTTACATAATCTTTTGTCCCACTCTCTAATCTTTTTACTCTTCCTAAATTTTCAGGATTTGATAAATTTTTACTTATTTTTTTATCAATTAATTTTTCAATTTTTTTTTCAATTTTGTCAGATAATTTCATTCCATCTGGACCAAATAATTTTAATCCATTATCATGATGAGGATTATGTGATGCTGTAATCATAATTCCCATATTAGCTTTCATTACTTTTGTTAACATAGCTAACCCATTTGTTGGTAATGGTCCTAAAGTATAAACATGCATACCTGCTGATGCTAAACCAGAGACTAACGCGGGCTCCAATGTATATCCGGATAATCTGGTATCTTTTGCAATAATTGCTATTTGTCTCTTTTTTCTTTGCGACTTAAAGTACGTCCCTGAAGCTAAGCCAAATTTAAAAAACATTTCACCGTTTATATTTTTACTATTAATCGCTCCTCTAATCCCATCTGTCCCAAAATATTTTTTTGTCATTAAATTTTTATCAATTCTTTAAAAACTTTTATACCTTGTCTAATTTCTTTAACGTCATGAATTCTCAAAATTTGCACTCCCTGCATCATCAAATATAAAGATGAGGCAACAGTTCCTCCAATTCTATTTTTAGTATCATTTTTGCCAGATAGTTCTTTTATAAATTTTTTTCTTGAGTTGCCAACAAGTACAGGAAAACCAAGTGTGTGGAAAATAGAAATATGCCTAATTAAATTCATATTATGTTTCAAATTTTTTCCAAAACCTATTCCTGGATCAATTACTATTTTATTATGTTTAATGCCAATAGATCTTAAAAACTTAATTTTTTCCTCAAAGAAATCATAAATATCTAGTAATTCATTTTTATAAGTTGGATTATTTTGCATAGTTTTGGGGTTGCCTTGAGAGTGTTGTATAACAAAAGGAGTTTTATATTTATTTAAGATATTTTTAGAATTATCATCATATTCCAATCCTGAGACATCATTAATAATCTTAACACCAAGCTTTATACCTTTTTCCATTATCTCAGATTTTCTCGTATCTAATGATACAGGAATTTTTTTACAAATAGATTTTAATGTTTTATTAATTCTTTTCCACTCAGTTTTTGAATTTATTGTTTTTGCACCTGGTCTTGTGGACTCACCACCAATATCAATGATACTTGCTCCAAATTTAAACATTTGATGAGCTTTTATAATTCCCTTACTCATTTTATTAAATTTTCCTCCATCAGAAAAGCTATCTGGTGTTAAATTAAGAATACCCATTATATTTGGTATTTTTGAAAAATTTAGATTGGCAAAATCTTTTTTTTTTGAAGTTAGAGTTTTTAAATCCTTTTTAACCTGTTTTTTTATTAACTTAGGTAAGATGTTTATTTCTTTAAATGAAAGTCTTTTATTTGATTTTCTAGAAATTATTTCTATTTTATCGAAAGAAATTTCGCTAATGCCGTTTAACGGTAATGCTTTGTTTTGTTTGACAAGAGATTTTGATTTAAGTCCATAGTAGAAATTACACGCCCTTGTGTAATATCTAGACATTAATATTAATGAACAATTTTTGGTTTTAGACCCATTGCACTTAAAGCAGATCCTTTATCATCTTCAACTTTTAAATCTTGTTTATCTGCAGGATATATATTTTTGTTTATTAAATTTTCTATTTCATCACCTGACAAAGTTTCATAAGTCAAAAGAGCTTTTGCTAACTTGTGTAAATCATCAATTTTCTCTGTTAAGACTTTTCTTGCTCTCTCATAACCTTTATCAACAATTTTTCTTATCTCAGAATCAACTTTTTTTGCTGTTTCTTCAGACATATTTTGTTGTCTAGCAACTGATCTTCCTAAAAAAACTTCTTCCTCGTTTTCACCGTATGCAACAGGACCCAATTCTTTACTTAAGCCAGCCCTCATAACCATTGCTCTAGCTCTTTTAGTTGCTTGCTCAATATCACTAGCTGCTCCAGTAGTAACTTTATCTTCACCAAAAATTATTTCTTCAGCTACTCTTCCCCCCATTGCTATTGCTAATTGAGCATGTAATTGTTCTCTTGTTTGAGATAATTCGTCTCTTTCTGGAAGCTGCATTACCATACCTAGCGCTCTTCCTCTTGGTATTATTGTTGCTTTATGTATTGGATATGCTGCGTTTTCATTAATTGTAACGATCGCATGGCCAGCCTCATGATAAGCAGTTAAAGTTTTTTCCTCTTCAGTCATAACCATAGATCTTCTCTCTGATCCCATCATAACTTTATCTTTAGCATCTTCAAATTCATTTAAAGTAACAATTCTTTTGTTTTTTCTTGCGGCTAACAAAGCTGCCTCATTTACTAAATTCGCTAAATCAGCTCCTGAAAATCCTGGTGTTCCTCTCGCAATAATTCTTAAATTAACATCAGGTGCCATTTTTATTTTCTTAACATGAACTTTTAAAATTTTTTCTCTTCCAATTATATCTGGATTTGAAACCACTACTTGTCTGTCAAACCGACCAGGCCTTAATAAAGCAGGGTCTAAAACATCAGGTCTGTTTGTTGCAGCAATTATTATAACACCTTCGTTAGTATCAAAACCATCCATCTCGACTAAAAGCTGATTAAGAGTTTGTTCTCTTTCATCGTTTCCTCCACCTAGTCCTGCGCCACGACTTCTTCCAACAGCATCAATCTCATCTATAAAAATTATACAAGGTGAATTTTTTTTTCCTTGTTCAAACATATCTCTTACTCTTGACGCACCTACACCAACAAACATTTCAACAAAATCTGAACCTGAGATAGTAAAAAAAGGTACACCAGCTTCTCCTGCTATGGCTCGAGCTAGCAAAGTTTTTCCTGTTCCTGGAGGGCCAACTAGTAATGCTCCTCTTGGAATTTTTCCCCCAAGTCTACTGAATTTTTTAGGATCTTTAAGAAATTCAACTATCTCCTCAACTTCTTCCTTTGCTTCTTCAACACCAGCTACATCATTGAATGTAACTTTGCCTTTTAATTCATTCATCATTTTTGCTTTTGATCTGCCGAAACCCATCGCTCCACCCTTGCCACCTTGCATTTGTCTCATAAAGAAAATCCAAACTGCAATTAATAGCAGCATTGGAAACCAAGAAAGCAGAACGCCAAATAAAGATGGCATTTTTTCATCTAGAGGTGCAGCCGAAATACTTACACCTTTATCTGAAAGTTTTTCAATTAAATTTGGATCATTGGGCGCATAAGTTGTAAAACTATTTCCATTCGAATAAACACCTTTAATATTATTTCCTTGAATTTCTACTCTTAGAACCTCTCCGTTATCAACCGATGTTAAGAATTCAGAAAATATAACTTTATTTCCCCCTCTTACATTTGTCTGAGGATTTTTAAACATGTTGTAAAGACCAATAGTTAAAAAAACTATTATTGCCCACATAGCTATATTTTTCATATTCATGACTATAAAATAAGAATTATTATAAATTAAACAAGTGGCAATTTTGGTTAATCTGGAAAAAAATTAGTATTCTTTTGATATAATTACAGTTTGATTGACTTTTTTAATGATACAACCGCCAAGCGTTGCTTTTGATAAAGAATTACTCTCAATATCATTAATAATTTTGTCTAATTTTTTCCCTCTTGCTGAATAATATTTTTTACCAACCGATTTAACTAAATCTGAAAAAGATCTAAAAACTACTTCTTTAGGTTGTTTAAAAAACTCTTTATTTAAAATTAATCTATTTTTTGATGATTCTAAAAAAGTGTTTTTTCTCAAATTTTCATTTACATAGAAATCCACTATAGTTTTAGAATATTTTAAATTTTTGATTGTTTTAAGGAAATTTTTTTTATCTAAACCACTTTTTTGCAAATCTTCAATTAACTTTCTTATTCTTACTCTATGATATTTTTCGTCTTTATTCGAGAGATCAGATACATAAAAATCAAATACTTGCTTTGATACAAATATTAAATCACTTTTTTTTAAGTATAATAAAGGTCTTAATAAATTTTTATTTTCAAATTTATTTATTTTATCTAATGAGACTAAACCTTTTAATCCACTTCCCCTAAATAATCTCAAAAAAAAATTTTCTAATAAGTCATCTTGATGTTGTCCAAATAAAATACTATTAATTTTATATTTATCACATTCAGCAAATAATAATTTTAATCGTTCATTTCTTGCTAAAGATTGAATGTTTTTAATTGGTTTTTTTCCTTGCCAGGTCAGGATTTTAGCATTTATTGAATATTTCTTTAAAATTTTTATTACAAGTTTTGCTTCCTTTGTAGACTCTGGTCTAAGCTTATGGTCTACAATAAAAAACTTTGGACTTATTCTTTTTTTGATTGAATATACCTTTGACAAAAAAGCTAAAGCTAAACTGTCGGGGCCACCAGATACTGCAACTGCAAAATTTTCATTAAGTTCAATTGATTGCTCAAATTTCTTATAAATTTGATTAATTCTTTTATTTGTTAACTTGTTTTTTAAAAGTTTAGGAATTTTTGTTGCACTCAAATTTTTGAGATTCATATTTAGCTTTTTGAATAACAGATTGATTAGCTTTAGGATACTGTTTTTCAACACCATTTATCATTTTACAACCCTGATCTTTTTCGCCAATTTGAACCATTGATATACCAAGTTTTAGTAAGTTTACAGGAGCTTTATCACCTTTGGGATATTTTTGATAACCTTCTAAATATGCAGATGCAGCATCCGTATAAAGTTGTCTTATCCTAAAAGTTTCTGCATACCAATATTGAGCATTTCCTGCTAGTTCATGCTCAGGGTTAGTTTTAACAAACTCTCTAAATGCTCTCTCAGCAGTAGAGTAGTCACCAACTTTTAAAAAACTTGTTGCAAACTCATATTGATTTTCAGGTGTTTCGTTAGGAAGTATTTTTTCTTCTGCTTGAAAAGTTTCTGTAACTATGGTTGCGGTAGTTTCGATAGATTGTATTTTTTGAGATTTTTCTTCAGTTAAACTATCCTTATAAGATACAGATCCTAAGTCTTGGGGTTCAGAACTACCAGGTAAAGCTACAACCTCCTTATTACTTGACTTTTCAATTTTTTTTGAAAATTTTTTTTCATTATCTTCACTAGATATAAATGTTTCTATATCTTGAAATCGTAGCTGATTGTCAGCTTGAACTTTTGATAATCTGTTTGACAGTTTGTCTAATTTAAAATTAATTTCTTCAAATTTATTAGTTAATTGTTGAAATTGATTTTCAATTTCTGACAATTTTAATAAGTGCCTTGTTAATACATCTTCAGAATTTGTACTTGAATCTAAATTTAGATTTGTCTGGTTTGAACTACTTGTTTCAATTGCTCCAGAATATACTGCTCTTTCTAGAGTTTTTATATCTTTTTGTATGTTCTCTAATGTTTCATAAATATTATGATTGTCAGCTAATGATGTTGTGCTTAAGAGAAAAAATATAAGATATATAAATCTTTTTAAATTTTGAATTATAAGAGACATAATTTATTTATGATTATAATAATGGCAAAAAAAAGACCCTCTAACTTGTATGTTAAAGGGTCTTTTAAATTTGTATTTAAAAATTAATTAGCTTTTACAGTAACAGATCTTCTATTTTTTGACCAAGCTAATGGATTTGATCCTGAGTCAACTGGTCTTTCTTTACCATAACTCAATACTGAAATCCTATCTGAAGATATACCATACGTCATTAGGTAATCTTTAGCAGCGTTTGCTCTTCTTTCTCCAAGAGCTAAATTGTATTCTCTAGTTCCTCTTTCATCGGCATGACCCTCCAAAACAACTGTAATTTTAGAATTTTTTCTTAACCATGCAGCTTGTTTTCTAAGAGTTTCTCTTGCAGCAGTTGTCAAAACTGATTCATTTGTTGCAAAAAATACTCTATCAGCAACTCCTGATGCTAAATATTCAACTGTGTCTGTTCCAGTATAAACATCTCCTTGAATTTGTGTTGAAACTTTTTTTGTTGCACAAGCAGATAGTGCTAAACACGCTACAACAACCAAAAAAGTGTTTTTTAGAATTTTGTTTAATGTCATTATTGCTCCTTGATCAATATTTCTTATTAATACTTTTTCACAAACCATTAGAGGTTTCAAGTTAAAAAATCAAGATATTTGTCATTAATTGCTTAATAAAGATGACCATGATGGGTCTGAAGCATCTGCTGGTGTATTTACAAGCCTTTCATTATAGCCTGTTAAATCTATAGACCATAGTTTTGCTGAGAAGCCTTCTCCCTTTTCATCAGTTTTAGTCTCTCTATAAAATATTAAAACTCTTCCATTTGGAGACCAAGAAGGTGCTTCTTGATAAAAGTTTTCTGTCAATAACCTTTCTCCACTTCCGTCCGTTCTCATAACTCCAATATAAAATTTTCCTTTATGTAATTTTGTGAAAGCAATTAAATCACCTCTGGGTGACCAAACTGGTGTTCCGTACAATCCTTTACCAAATGATATTCTCTTTACATTACTACCATCATTTTTCATTATATAAATTTGTTGATACCCACTTCTATCTGAATTAAAGCTTATATATTTTCCATCTGGAGAATAAGAAGGTGAAGTGTCAATTGACGGATGATTAGTAATTTTTTCAACAATTCTATTTTCTAAATCCATTGTATAAATATCTGAGTTTCCATCTTTTGCAAAACTCATTATAATTTTTTTACCATCAGGAGAAAACCTTGGGGCAAAAGTCATTCCCGGAAAGTCACCTACAACTTCCTGTTCTCCCGTTTCAATATCTAACAGATAAACTCTTGGTAAATTTCTAAAATAAGACAAGTATGTTACCATTTGACTGGTAGGGTCAAATCTTGGTGTTAAAACAAGTTCATTACCTAAAGTTAAGAATTTGTTATTAGCTCCATCTTGATCCATTATAGCTAATTTTTTTATTCTATTTGTTTTCGGTCCTTCTTCAGCTACATAAATTATTCTTGTATCAAAGTATCCCCTTTCACCTGTTAATCTTTCATATACTTTATCAGTAATTATATGACCAACTCTTCTCCAATTATTTGGAACAGTTGTAAATGCAAGTGCAAGCATTTCTTTTCCTGCTAAAACATCCCATAATCTAAATTCAACTCTAAGTTTTTCGTCTACAAAATTTACTTTACCTGTTATTAAAGCTTGAGCTTTAATTAAATTCCAATCTTCAAAACGAGGTTTTAAATTTGCAATGTCTGGTGCTTGTAGAAATGCATCTTTATTAAGGGGGTTAAAAAGTCCAGATATTTTTAAATTATTTTCAACAACTAAAGAAATCTCAGAACCTATATCTTTTTTTTTCAGAATTTTTTCAAAATTTTTTCTTGAATTTTCATCTATTGATAAAGGTGATACTGCAACTGGCAGTGGGTTTAAATTACCTCTTGTTATATCAACTTCAATTAATGCATATGAAACATTGGGTAACAATAAAAAAAATAATAATAAAAATTTTTTCATAATACTTATATTAACCCTCTAGCATCTCTCTTGCATCAAAATTTAATTGTAATTCTTTCCATCTTTCATATCCTGTAGTGGGAACTCTTAAAGGCTGACAAAGTTTAACTGCTCTTAAAGCGCTTTCTGCTAATACTTTATAAAATCCTTGACCTGGTTTATTCATTCTAGCATGATCGATAATTTCTGATTTAGAAACTGTACCATCAGGTTTTAATTGTAACTTGATTCTAACAAGTAAGTTTTCATTGTATGGTAAACCTAATGGGATACTCCAACATCCAAAAATTTGTGCTTTAAGGGCATCCTCTTCACTTAAAGAAAGGCCTACATTTTCAAAGTTTTTTTCCTGATCTTGCGTTATTTTATTTTTTTTATCAAAATTTTCAGCAGTTTCCTCTTTTGATTTATCAATTAAAGCCGCAATATTATTTGGATCAAATAATTCTTTTTTTTCAAATTCAGAAACTTGTTTTACTTCATTGTCTATTTTTTCTGGATTTTGCTTATCTTCTTTAATTTTCTCAACTTTTTTTACTTTATCATCCGGCATAGGCACAGCATCAGGTTTAATTTTTTTTACTTTTTTAGGAGGAGCCTGCTCAGAAACTAATTTCTTTTCTTTTTCTTTAATTTTTTCAATAGTTTTTTTTGCTTTTGGTGCAAATGGAATATTAGTCTTGTCAGTAATTTGTATTAGTTCTACTGAAACTATCGGAGGCAGGTCGATGGGTTTTTTTGCTAAAAATGGCAAGCTCATTGCGGTAATCATAATTAAAATTATATGTAAAACAGAAGAGATTATTATACTTCTATTCACCTTGAATCACCTTTCTTTATATGGCTCTGATATAAGAGCTACTTTTGTAAAACCAGAACCAGATAGAAGCCCCATTATTTCAAGAACTCTTCCATAGTTAATTGTTTTGTCCCCTCTCACATAAATTCTTGTATCTGTTCTATTTTTTGAGACTGCTAAAACCTTTGCAATGATTTTTTCATATTCAACTTTAGATTCCTGAATAAAAATTTCACCTTTTGAATTAATTGATAAAGTTAAAGGCTCTGCTTCTTCAGGAAGAGAGTCTGCGGAACTTTCTGGTAAATCAACTTGTACTCCTACTGTAAGTAAAGGTGCCGTGACCATAAAAATGATTAAAAGTACTAGCATCACATCTACGAATGGAGTTACATTTATTTCGCTCATTGGTTCTTTGGAGGAACGATTTAATTTAAACGCCATCTTAAATTATAGTTAAAAATCTTTTTGAAAAATTTTCTAATTTTTGAGAATACTTAATAGAGTCATTGTTAAACTTGTTATATGCAATTACGGCAGGTATTGCTGCAAGCAGGCCAAGTGCAGTTGCGAATAAAGCTTCTGCAATTCCAGGTGCAACAATTGCTAGACTAGTATTTCTTGAAATAGCTATCGATTGAAACGAATTCATAATTCCCCAGACTGTCCCAAACAATCCAATAAACGGAGCAGTAGAACCCACTGTTGCTAAAAAAGTAAAACCTTTACTTATTTTAGACATTTGTTTTTCAATACCAGTTTCTAACATAGTTATCATTCTACTATTTAAATCGCTCTTAGATTTTCTTTTAAGTAAATTTTGCATCGCATCTTTAAAAACTAATGCCATTGGATCTTGTGTATTTGCTGGAAGATTATTATAAAACGACTCCGCAGATTTTGAATTCCAAAACTTTGTTTCAAACTCTTCAGTGGTCTCGTTAATCTTTTTAAATAAGCGAAACTTTTCAATTATTACAGCCCAAGAATAAACGGAACAGGCAATTAATATGATAATTACCGATTTAACAATAATATCTGCCCTAATGAATAAGTTCATTAATGAAAAATCAGCACTTGATGCTAAACCTACTGCTTGAGTTGAAATATCAGCTTCCATGGTGTCTTCTCACACTTAATTGTGTCATGATTTTGTCTTTAAAATAAGACAGTTTACTCTTCATTTTTGTAAGTTTCATAATAGAAACTTGCGATTAAGATAGCATCTGCCTTATTAGAATCTTTTTTTTTTGATAATTGAGATGAAAAATAAGGAAATATTTCAATTGCTTTTGTCCTACTAGCATCTTTTTCAGAATTTAAAAGATTAAAATATTTTTTCCATTTAGCAGGTCTCACAAAATACATTGGCAATTGCATCGCAGAGCAAATACCCTTTAAAATTCCATAAGATTGCCCAAAATTAAACATGCTAGTAACTCCTTGTCCTGGCATTGCGGATACTTGCTCAATAATAACCCTTATGTTTTGTTTATCAAAGTTTTTTACTCTTTTTGAGATCTCATTATAAATTTGGGATCCATTTACTTGTCTTTTATTTTTCTTTCCTTCAGCCATTGTTGGCATTTCAATAATATCAATTATTTTTCCATCTCCAAAAAAACAAATTGAGCCTGAAAGTCCTGGGTCTATTCCTATAATCAACATAAGTTACTCTGCAAATTTAACATTTGAATATATGTTTTGTACATCATCATCATCCTCTAAAATCTCAAAAAAACTTATCAAATTTTCATTTTTATCTCTTGAAATTTCAACATTATTAAGTGGGCGCCACTCAATTTCAGTTGAAATAAAATTATTAATTTTTTTTTCCAATTCTTTTTTAACCTTATAAATATCTTTTACTGAACATTCTATTTCATGAAAATTATTATTTGATTTACATTCATCTGCGCCAGCTTCAATAGCTAATTCAAAAATCTGCTCGTCTGAAACTTCTTTTTTATCGATCTTTATAATTCCAGATTGGTAAAAGTTATGTGAAGCAGAGCCCTGGGTTCCAAGATTTCCTCCAGCTTTTTGAAAAATAGTTCTAATATTTGAAGCAGTTCTATTCTTATTATCTGTTAATGTTTCAATTATAACTGCTACTTTTTCAGGTCCAAAACCTTCATATCTTAAATTTTCAAAGTTTAATTCAGTATTTATAGATGACTTATCTATAGCTCTTTCAATGTTATCTTTAGGCATGTTTGCAGACCTTGCTGCTTGAATTGCTGATCTTAATCTAGGATTCATTGCTGGGTCTTTATCACCAAGTTTTGCAGCAACAGTTATTTCTTTAGATAATTTTGAAAAAATTTTAGACCTCTGTTTATCAGCTTTTCCTTTTTTATGTTTTATTCCTGCCCAATGAGAATGTCCTGCCATAAGTTGATTAATTTTTATTTAGCTGACCCCCAAAAATAAAGCTATTTATTTTAATTGCTAATCCAGTTTTTATATCACAATCTACTATTACACCACTTAAAGTGGCTTCACCTTTTGCTGGAAAATGTTTGACTGAATCTTTTTTCATAAACCTGTTTAACGAATTAAATTTATCCATTCCTATCACAGAATCATAGTCTCCACACATTCCTGCATCTGTTTGGTACGCAGTACCATTATTTAGAATTCTTGCATCATTAGTAGGTATGTGTGTATGAGTTCCAACAACAAGTGTTGCTTTGCCATCAAAAAAATGTCCAATAGCATTCTTTTCACTAGTAATTTCACCATGAAAATCAACTATAAGAAAGTCATAGTCTTTTTTTAATTTATATTTATCAATAAAATTCTTTGAAATTTCAAAAACATCATCACATTTTTTCATAAATACATTTCCCATCAAATTGAGAACACCTATCTTTATATTTTCAGAGGTTGGATATATTTCAAACCCTTTGCCTGGTGCTGGTTCAAATAAATTCTTAGGGCGTAATAATCGTTTTTCTTTATCAATAAAATTCATTATTTCTTTTTGATCCCATACATGATTACCAGTTGTAATCACATTAACACCACATCTAAAAAAATCTTCACAGATTTCTTTGGTTAAACCAACACCTGCTTCAGCAGCATTTTCAGCGTTTACAATTACAAAGTTAATTTTATTTTTTTTTATTTGCTCTAGTAGGTTATTCATTATTTTTAAGCAGCCTGAAACTCCTACAACATCTCCTAAAAATAATATTCTCATTTAAATTTGTTTATTGGTTGCTATATAATTTAATCTCATATCATGTTTATTGATAGGTACTTGTCTTACTTTTTGAAAAGAATAGGCTAATCCAATAGTTGCAATCTTTTTATTTTTTTTTCTTTTTTTAATGTATCTATCATAGAAACCTCCTCCATAGCCTAATCTGTTACAATGTTTATCATAAGCAACGAGAGGTACTAAAAGAATACCAGGATATACAATCTTATCTGAAGTAGGCTCTGGAATTCCATATTTGTTAATTGAAAGCGGATCTTTTGGTGACCAACGAAAAAAATCCATTTGAGAATTATTTTTTATCTTAGGTAATGAAATTTCATACCCTAGTTTTTCAAATTTTTCTAAAATTTTAATCGCATCTACTTCATAATTATAAGGATAATAGCCACCTATAATTTTACTTAAAGTGTTATTCTTTTTCAAAATCTTAAATATATATTCAAAATTGATTTCTAAATTTTTAGAATAGTATTGTTTTCTAATTTTGAATATTTTTTTTCTAATTTCAAATTTATTCACTGGCAATTTTTAAGATAAATTATCTAAGTTTGCTTTTTCAACAAAACTTGAAATTTCATTTGTTGCATCATCAATTAATTTTTCATAATTTTTTTGATTTGTTTCAATTTCATTTTTGAGTTTTTGATGGTCTTTATTAAGTTCACTTATTTCAAGTTCTTTATTATCTCTATATTCATAAATCAAAGATTTTAGTTCCTTAAATTTGCTTGAGAGATTTTTTAATTCTTCCTTTTTTAAATTAACTTTTTTTTTTGTTTCGTAATATTCATCCATCACTTTTACAGCTGTTATTAATAAAAGCTTGTTTTCTCCAAGATTTCCTAGATCATTCTTAAGGCTATTAAATTTTTGGTTAATCTGAATTAACAACTCTTCTAAATGTTCTTCTTGCCCATCTTCACAAGAGAGCAAAAATTCCTTACCATTAAATTTTATACTTACGTTTGCCATTTATCTATTTCATCTAATAAAGTATCTGTTTCTTGATTTAATTCATCTATTTTTTCTGAAAATGCTATTTGTTTTTTTTTCTCAATTTTTTCTTGATTCTTAAATTCATCTAATTTTTTACTCAAATTGTTATAATCATCGGTCAAACTTTTATATTTTACTTCTAATTCTTGTTTTTCAATTTCTAATTGATTTTTTTGAGTGCTTAAATTTTCAATATCTTTTTTTATATCTGGATTTTTAAGATTTAAGTTTTTTAATTTTGTTAACGCCAGATTTAGTTTTTTTTCTTTTTCGATCACAGAATTCATATATATATAATTATATTATTAAATAGAATCTTCTTAGTCTAGACAGGATAATTTTTTGAGCAAACAATATAAAGAATTAGCTAATTGTATAAGATTTTTGTCCATTGATGCTGTTCAAAAAGCTAATTCGGGACACCCGGGGATGCCTATGGGTATGGCTGATGTTGCAACAGTTCTTTTTAAAGATTTTTTAAAATTTAATCCAAAAAATCCTAATTGGATAAACAGAGATAGATTTGTGCTTTCTGCGGGCCATGGTTCTATGTTGTTATATTCTCTTTTATATTTGACTGGCTATAAAAGTGTTTCCTTGAATGATATCAAAAATTTTAGACAACTAGATTCTATTTGTGCTGGCCATCCAGAGTATCATCCAAATACAGGAATAGAAACCACAACCGGTCCTTTGGGACAAGGAATTTCAAATGCAGTAGGTTTTGCAGTTTCTGAGGAAATTTTAAAGAAGAAATATGGAAAAAATATAGTTGATCATAAAACTTATATAATAGCTGGTGATGGTTGTTTAATGGAAGGAATAAGTCATGAGGCACTAAGTCTAGCTGGTCACTTAAAATTAAAAAATCTAATCTTACTTTTTGATAATAATTCTATATCAATTGATGGCCCTACAAGTTTAGCCGTATCTGATGATCATGAAAAGAGATTTAAAAGTTATGGATGGGATTTCATAAAAATTAATGGTCACAATTTTAAAGAAATATTTAAAGCTTTAAATAAAGCTCAAAAATCTAAAAAACCTATAGCTATTTCTTGTAAGACAACTATTGGCTACGGTTCACCAAACAAAAGTGGTAAAGCATCATCCCATGGCAGTCCTTTGGGTGAAGATGAAATAAAGTTAGTAAGAAAAAAATTAAACTGGAAACATGAACCTTTTATAATCCCTGAGAATTTATTAAATGAGTGGAAAAGAATTGGAGAAGAGGCTTCCGAAAATGCTCTTAAGCAAGAGAAAAAATTTAAAAAAATTAATACAGGTAACAAAAATTTAGACTCATTAAATAGATTAATTGAAAAAGTAAAAGATAATTATTTAGTAAATTCAAAACCTCTTGCTACAAGAAAATCTTCTGAAATGTTTTTAGATATTGTATCTGAATTGCCCAACCTTATTGGAGGTTCAGCTGATTTAGCAGGGTCAAATAATACAAAAACAAAAAATCACAAAATAATTAAACCTGGCAATTTTTCTGGAAATTATATCCACTATGGAGTTAGAGAGCATGCCATGTGCGGAATAATGAATGGTATAGCACTTCATAGTGATTTAGTACCTTATGGAGGTACTTTTTTAATTTTCAGTGATTACTGTAAACCATCCATTAGACTTGCTGCGATGATGAAGCAAAGAGTAATTTATGTTTTTACACACGACTCTATCGGTCTTGGGGAAGATGGTCCTACTCATCAACCAATTGAACAACTCACCAGCTTAAGATCAATTCCAAACTTGAATGTATTTAGGCCTGCTGACTTAGTCGAAACATTTGAATGTTGGCAGTTAGCTATCGAAAATGAAAACACACCAAGTGTAATTGCTTTAACAAGACAGGCAATAAATCCTGTGAGAGTAAAAAAAACTTCAAAAAATAAGTCATCCGCTGGTGCTTATGAAATCTTAAGAACAGGTGATGATATTAAACTTACAATTATATCATCTGGGTCTGAAACTAGCCTTGCATGTGAAATTTGTCATAAATTAGCCACAGAGAGTATTTATTCCAAAGTAATATCGATGCCGTGTCAGGAATTATTTGATCAACAAAGCGATGATTATAAAAATAAAATATTGGGTGAAACTAAACTGACAATATCAATAGAAGCATCAGAAACAAATTACTGGAAAAAATATACAGGCATCCATGGGTTAAATTTTGGAATTGATGAATATGGAAAAAGCGCTCCCTATAAAGAGATTTATAACCACTTTAATTTAAGTTCAAAAAGTATAATTAAAAAGATTAAAGAAAAATTATGAAGATAAAAATTGGCATCAATGGAATGGGCAGAATAGGAAGGATGATCCTTAGAGCTATCGTCGAAAACAACTATAAAGATATTGAAATTAAACATATTAATAATCGAACAAATTCTGAAGCTTGTTCAAACCTTTTGAAATATGATTCAATACATGGAAAATTTAATGCTGAAATTGGATTTGATAAAAACTACTTAATAATTAATAAAAATAAAATTTCATTTGGTCAAGAAACCGACATAAAAGATATTAATTGGAAAAAATTTAATGTTGACTATGTTTTTGAATGCACAGGTAAATTTAACTCTAAAGATAAATTATTAGCTCATTTAGATAATGGTGCAAAAAAAGTTATCGTTTCAGCTCCATGTAAAAATGCTGACAAAACTATCGTATTTGGAGTAAATGAGAAAGTATTAAATAAAAAAGATAATATTATTTCTGCTGCATCATGTACAACCAATTGTTTGGCACCTTTAGCCAATATTTTAAATGAAAATTTTGAGATTGAAAAAGGTTTTATGACAACAATACATGCATTTACAAGTGATCAAAGAATCTTGGACAATTCACATAAAGATCCAAGAAGAGCCAGATCTGCTAGTCAATCTATTGTGCCGACCTCAACGGGTGCTTCAAAAGCAATTGGTGAAATTATACCTTCACTTAAAGGTAAACTAGAGGGTGTTGCAATGAGAGTGCCCACTCCAAATGTTTCTTTGATTGAGTTAGTTTTTTGTACGAAAAAAGATTTAAGTATTGAAAAAATTAATTCTGTATTTGAAAATTATAGTAAAAAACAAAAAATAAAAGTTCTGGAAACAACTAAAGAAAAACTTGTATCTATTGATTTTAATCACAATCCTGCATCATCAATAGTTGATACATCTTTAACTAATGTTGTTGGAAAAAATATGGGTAAGATTTCTGCGTGGTATGATAATGAGTGGGGATTTTCTAATAGGATGTGTGATATAGCAGAATACCTTCATAAGATTTCTTAATGAAATACATAAAAGATCAAGTAAATCTGAAAGAAAAGATAGTATTATTAAGATTAGATCTAAATGTACCAATTAAAAATGGGGTAATTACAGACCAAACAAGAATAAATAAAATATTACCAATTTTAGATTATTTACTTAAAAAAGAATGTAAAATTTTGATAATTTCCCACGTTGGGAGACCAAAAGGTAAAGTAAATCTAGCACTCTCTCTGAAACCAATCTGTGAAAACTTAGAAATAAAAATAAATCAAAAAATTCACTTAATAAAAGACGATATTTTTAAATTAAAAAAAGAGGATTTATTTAAAGGCTCAGAAAACAAGATAGTTTTTTTAGAGAATATTAGATTTTA
>VMHT01199403.1_pt1 | contig 24955 bp, 34 predicted proteins | sample 4693611 | NCBI WGS metagenome assembly VMHT01 (sample SAMN12280063, study PRJNA550983) | marine metagenome | isolation source: seawater sampled from same location over 5 years 0.02-0.2 micron viral filtrate | place: USA: collected off the coast of southern California halfway between the port... ...
TCCCAAAAATGACCTTGATATTGTTCCATGAATTTTTTGAAAGCTTTAGTAAATGTTAAGTTCTCTCTATCACCGTCAATTAAAAAACAAGTTTTGGCATCTATTGATGCAAATATTTTTTTATAATAATATTCAGGTGTTTCTGATAAAGAATTATTAGCTATTAACATATCATAGCTAGTTTTAAAAATATCTGTATAACTATCTGATGTTATAAATTCAACATTATCATACTCTTTCAAAGTCTTCTTAGGTTCTTCGATACTAATAGGTGCATCAAGAATTGTATATTTAGTTATATCATAATTATCTAGGAGATGCTTTGCAAATGTACCATTACCTGGTCCTATTTCTAGACAAGTACCACCTTTAAAATTAAATTGTTCCATGTGTGTTAATTCAATATAAGTTTTAGGGTTATCAAAAGTGAAGTGACCACTACCACCTTCTTGCCACATTCCTATAGTATTATTTTCTTTATTGACTACATAATCATCTTTTAATATTTTATGAGGAATTAAATCAGAATCATTCCAAGAATTTGAATTAAGATCACTAAATATTAAATCACTTGTCCAGTTTTCACCCATCTTGAATAGTATCCAATCTTTGATTATAATTTATCATTGGTACAACCTCTTTAGGTCTTTGTATCGGTTGTTCAGTTTCAAATTCATATTTATTATTTTTATCTATATAAAGTATAGTTTTAAAATTTTTAGAATCATTAATAACAGTAGACTCTGTGTAATGTATAGTTTCTTCATTTGTTAGTTCTAATAAATTAGTTTCACTCTCATACAAACATTCAACTTTAGGTGGATACCATAGGGTTTCTCTATCTTCTTCACAATCAAACTTATCTAACATTGAAAATATTTCTTCTTCTTTACCATCGTCTAACTTATAGTTCCAATAATTAACCATTATAACTAATCTTTCACTATCAGGTAAAAGTTCATGCATAGCACCATGCATATATTGTCCATCAAATGTTGTTAATTTTCCTTCTTCAGGAAAAGAGAAAACTAAATTATTAAATTCTTTATCTACATTTTTAGGATTTAAATCATTATAATCTGATTTAGCATCAGCAATTACTGTTGGTGCATCATCAATGGTTGTTAGATATAGAATGGTGGCTCTTTTTGGTTTAATTAATTCTCTTGTTAACATATAGTGGTTTTCATCACGATCAATATGAAGACAAATATATTCATCACTTTGAATCTCTTCTCTAAATTCATCAGGTTTAGAATGATGCACCCACCATTCAAAACCAGCTAAGTCTTCTATCTCACCTTCATTTTTAGAAATCATTTGATAAGCATTTAATATATATTTTTCAATCATGTTTTTAGGTTTAGCATCTTTATCTAACCAGAACAACATTTGATCATCGAAAGGAATTTCTTCTTCTGTATGTTGAATAACTTTTAATACATCTTCTTTTAAAATATTTATGTCATCTTTTGAAAAACCATTTCTGTAAGAAATTACATCCATATTATTACTCAGTATCTTTATCGTTATCTTTTTTTCTTAACTCAGAATCTATTTCCATTGCTTCTTCTAAAACATCTAAACTACAATTACAATAGGCATATTCAGCAATACCATTTTTAATATCTATATTATCGAATCCAAGTGTTGTCAAAACACCAACAAATTTATCAATAATATCTACTAAAGTTATTTTATTTGTGGTTGCTGTTGCGTGTTCTCTACTTTGATTACCTTTTGGATCATGAGTAACATAATTAATTGAAATATCTAATTCTTTCATAAAGTATTATACGTTTAGAATGACAATTTGTAACCTAGATATACTTTGTTTCTGAGAACTTCTGGTGTTGCAAACGAATTAACTTTCGTTAACATATAACTAAACTCAATGGCATTTAATTCATTAATATTATATCCTACATTAGTCATGAAAACTGTAATTAAATCTTCTCTTTCAGTTTCTTCCCACTCATATCTAAGATAATCTTCTGTATACACACTTTCCATTATCATCACGTTTTGACTAACATTAATTTTTGGTGTTATTTTATATCTAACACCTAAAGCATATTTGTAACTTTCTCTCATATTAAACTGAGGTAGAGAGGATTCAAATGTATCATAAGATATACTTGCGTTTACACTAGCATCTCTTGATAGTTGTGCCATGAGACTTAATAAGAAAGTAGGTGTTTGTATACTCTCTTCTTCACCATATTCATCTTCTAATATTGTATTTTTAAAACCTACATCTAAATTTATCATAGCTATTGGTATAGGTATATAAGTTAAAGTACTAAAAACTGATACACTATCAAGTCCTCCTCTATCTTCTTGATATTCAAGACTGGATGCTTTTGTACCAACAGATAAGAATAATTTACCTTCTTTTACTTCATGAGCAAAAATACCAAGTGCTTTAAATTGTTCAAAATCACTATTAGTAAAAGTATTTGTTGTTAGTTGTAAATTATCAGACCAACTTTTTAGAGTATGACCTACATCTATTGATACTGCATTTTTTCTACTAAATGAATAAGTTAAACCTAAATTAGCATTGTTATTATAATAATACATATCTTGAATAATGTTTACTAAACTTGGTTCTTTATCTGATATGTTAAATTTGTTTGAGAAATTAATTTCTAGTCTAGGTGATATTTTATGAGAGTACATTCCCACCATATTTTGAAAGTATAAAACTTCATCATCAATAGTTCTATATCTTATTTCAGGTGACCAAAATACAGCCACATTTTTTTGAGGTGATCTAAAAGGCACACCTTGTATTACAAATACTTGACTTATAAAATCGGATGCTATCTCTTCACCAACACTTTGTGAGAATATATTATCATCATGACCATATCTTGTACTTGTTGATATTTTTAATCTCTGATCTAAAAGACCTTGTGCTGAAAAGCATAGTGCTAGTAATATTAATATTATTATTTTGTATTTCATTATACACCTCTTCAGGTGTATTTACTCATACATATGTGATAGTTACATCAGCTTCTGTTAATAATTGTTCAGCTAATGTACAGGAATCTTTCCACCTAGATTCAGAATTATCATAAGTTTTTTTCATGACAATGTGTTTGATTCCAACTTGTATGATACCTTTTGCACATTCATTACAAACTGGTAAACCATATACATACATTGTTGAACCTTCAAGAGATACGCCTGTTCGAGACGCATTGTAGATTGCATTCATTTCAGCATGAACAACTTTGGTATATTTTATTTCACGGTCTGTGTAGTCGCTTTCACGGTCTTCTATACCTCTAGGGAAGCCATTGTATCCTTGAGTAAGAACTTGACCGGCAGAACCAATTACAACTGCACCTATTTGTTTAGAAGGGTCTTTCGACCATTGAGAAATATATTTTGCTAAGTCTAAGTATCGCTGATGCCAATGTGACTTTATTCGCATACTATATTTTCTGAAGGACTACCACCTGCATAAACAGGTACGCCACTCAGATTAGGATTACTTATAGCAGGATTTGATTGACCTAAATCAGGACCAGAAATTGCAGATAACATTACTGTTGTTCCGTCTGAATAGGTTTTTGTTTGGCTTCCAGCTAAATTATTAGTTTGTACTTCATGATACTCAATAAATTCTTGATACTTTGTAGTATTTAAAATATATCTCGCAGGTTCTCTACTAGTAGATGATAGCCAATTTGTTCTTGCTGTTTCAAGTTCTGTAATAATACTCATAAGAAAATCTCCTTAGTATTATTTACTAAATATCACTTCTTTTATTTCTGCAACAAGTGTAGCTTTCTTTTTTCTACGATCAAGTTCAATACCATAATCATGACCAAGGTCTTCTAACTGAAGTTTAGTCATTCTTTTTATTTGAGAATCAGTAGGTACATTTTTTGTTTCAGTTACCTTTACTGATGTATCAGGTTTTTTAACCGAATCTACATAGTTATAAGCAAGGTCTCTATTTTCACTTTTAGGTGTAAAAAGATCCAATGCATTATCAATAGCATCATAGTCTACACGAAACCAACTTTTAACAGTTTTTGACCAACTATCTAGTGCCTTATTTAAGTCTATCATAATTATTACTCCATACTTTATTAAAATATTATACTCTTATTTCCTTATTTTTTTAATATTTTTTACTTTCAAATCTTTCGTTTCTACCTTGATTTTTAGGATTATTTTCATCAGTAAGTTTCATAAGATTGACACCACCTTCTTTAATATTTGTATATAAAGAATAATCTTTATGTCCTTCATTATAGAAACCGAATTGTATCCAATTACAAAAAGTTCCTAATGGTTTTTGAGGTGCATTGTTTACAATTTCTAAATCTTCTGTAAAACATCTCCAATATAAAACAATAAAGTTATGATCATCTTTTAAACTATCGTTATCTAAATTAAACTTCATGTCAACATAAGTATCTTGTGGATAATTTTTAATATCAAGTGTATGAAATTTATTTTCAATAGAATCTATTTTATCACGAACTTTACAACCTCTCATGTATATATAAGGTAAAAAAGGACTCTTACCTTTTCCTCCAATGTCTAAATAATTGACAGGAAAGTCTTTTAAGTAATCCATTTCCTTTTGAACTTCGTCTTCATAAATTGATGTCCAGTAATATTCTATTCTATCAGGAATACAAATACTATTTGGATGTTTTCTGGCTATTTTTCCATATTCATAAGTAAAGTCACATTCTATTCCTGAATCACCTATAGTCTCAGAAATAATTACATCAAAATAATTTCTTTCATCAGGTATTTGAGATGAATTAACACATATGTGAAATTCGATACCTTCATCAAAATCACCATTAGTTTCACATAGTCTTTTTATTAAAGGATGTAAGGTTACTTCTCTTTCAACAAACCAAACCTCTTTTGCACCACTCATTAAAGCATAGACACCTAGTAAACCACTACCTGCACCAAAATCACATACGACTTTATCTTTACAATATTTCTTAATAGCTTTGAAGAATCCTTCACATCTATCCTGATCTTTTAACATATTTAAATGAGCATCAACATCAGAGTAAACACCATCAAATTCAGAGAATGAACCTCTATTATCAAATATATCATTTCTATAATTACTCATATAGTATTATACACTTTAAAAAATTATATTAAAAAAAAGAGGAAGCATCCGAAGATACTTCCCCTTTAGAGGTTATTTTTTTTATGAGTTTTAAAATGGAACTTCGTCAGAATAAAAACTAGGTCTTGGGTCATTTATCCAGTTAACATAATCTCTGAAAAAATAATCAAATGCATCTAAGAAATTACACTTACATTCCAAACAATGAGGATTGGTTGAAGAATCGTAAGCTTGTGAAAATTCTTCAAAAACAATATCCTGATCAAGGTCAAGTTGTAGACACCAAGCTTTCGCCAATACCTTAATTTGCTTGATTGTCCATTCGTTAAAATCTATATCTTTCTTTTCTGATAAATTTAAAATAGTCATTTTAGTCCTTACCGTGGAATTTTCCACACTGATAAAAAATTAGGGAGGTTTGACCCTCCCTTGAGTTTTTCGAGTTTACTTGATTGTTGTTAGAAAGTAATTTCATCTAATGTCTCAAGTATCTCTTTTGATTTACTCTTAATTTTTGACTTTACATTATTAGATTCTTTAATCAAGTTGCCATCAGTTGAAGCAATCTCTTTCTTAATCTTTTTAGCAATGTCATTTAAATTCTTGTCTTCAAGAATATTTAAACTCACAACTGAGTCAGTCAATTCAGACAAGTTTTGTAACGCTCTCTTGTATCGACTTCCTTCAGTCTCAGTTTTCTTTAAGATGCCTTCAACAGACTTCTTAAGATTTGCAACCAACTCTGATTGAGCGGACCTCAAATTCGCTTCATACTCACGAATTGTTTCTGTCTTGATTGTCTCAAGTTCAGCATCAGTCAAACCTTCAATTCGAAGGTCAGTCATATCAGTGATTGGTTCGAAGAACAACACGGCAGAATATCTGTCCATAATATCTTCTTTTTCAGGAAAAGAATCATAACGGAACAAATCACCTAATCTTCTTTGAGCCATCTCTTTAAGTACATCGTACTTCATGAAGATTTCATCATAGACATAGGAACGAAACGCCTCAACCCTCTTTTGAACTTCTTTGTTCAAAGTAGGATAATCTTTGGCAGGCATGATACGATAACCACCGTCTTGGAAAGGAAGACTAGCTTTCGCAACTGCCTTACGAATACCGATTGAATGCTCACGAATTTGTTGTTGAACTGCCTTCGGAAACATACTCACACCAACATTAATTGCGTCAGCGTCGGCACTATTATTTGACGCCAGTTCATACTGACCGTCAGTTGACTTCACGTTACCGTTGAAGGAAGAAACTCTAATACGAGTTTTAACCAACTTCTTGATAACTGAAGATGCATCTATTTTACTCATTTTCACCTCTTTCATTTTTTAAATTTAATTTATCACTCATTGTTATATTAGGAATATAGGATATTTCCTCTTTAATGTCAATCACTTATTTCAGCTAACTTTGATAATTTTTTGTAGCTTGGACAAACACATGACTCTGGGTTTTTCTCAGACATCATCGCTAAGATTGTTGCCTTATATTCGGCAGGTAATCTCATCGCATACTGATAAACTTTATCACAAAGGTCAGTATCGTCTTTTGCATACTCAATCAAACCAGTAGTCACGGCATAAAGAACAGAAGGTTCATAATCAATTCTGGCATTTTCAACATCTGCCAGTATTTGATCAGGAGTTTCAGCTTCTTTATAAAGATCAATAAACGCCTTATACTGAATCGAGGCAGGAACACCAATCATGCCTGCCATCATTGGAAGCATAATATCTTTCGTATCAAAATTGAAACCTTTATTGATTGAAGTAACAACTTTATCAACGAAGTCAAGTGAACGTCTTGTGGCGAAACTTTGATCTTCAAAGTCTTCGTCAGCTTCAAGAACTTCATGACCCGCAAACTTATCGAATGCTCGTCTTTCAGGTGAGATACCATTCTCACTTGCCCACTTATCATAGGAAGCATTATCACCGGAAATGTATAACATACACAATCTGTTGATGGCAGCCTTGGATAAAGGAGTCGTATACATATCACTTGAACCATTCATCGCACCGACAAAGACAACTTTATCAGAAATCTTTTCATTAGCAATTTTACGACCAAGTAAAATGTTTAGAATCACATTCTGTAACATTTGGTCACAACGATCAAGTTCATCAAAGAATATCACCGTTAAAGGATCATCATCTTTTGCATCTTTCTCAAGAGGAATCCATTCAGCACAAACTTCATGAACACGACCTTCAATCTCTTTTGGAAGAGAGAAGTTCGAAATATCCATCTGAGACAGAATACGAGTTTCAAGAACAGCATTAATACCATTCTTATTCAACGCACTCACGAAATCTTCAATCGCAGTAGTTTTACCACAACCAACAGGACCAACAAGAACTGGTGGTATTTTAGATTTCATCAAAACAGCAATCGCTCTTTTAGCTTGCTGAGGCGTGATTTTCAGAACTTTACTTTCACTACTCATAATTTTTTATAACCTCACTTTCAATACCTGGAATATATCCTATCTTACTCGAATTGTCAACACTTATTTTACTTAACATGAATTGTTCTTCCTACTTCACCTTCAAGATTTGAAGTACATAACCAAATCACATCTATTCCTTTTAAATCTTTTTTGAATGACTTGGGACCTGGGTCAGCTTGATGCCAATCCCACTCAAATTCAAGGTCAGTCATTACAATCATTAACTTTGGTTTCTTTCGAAGAGTTTGAAGTTTGTCAGCAACACATTGGAACTTAGTACCACCTCTACCAACCATTTCAATATCTTCAAGATTTGTATTTTTGGTAATTGTTCTTTCATCTCTAATTTGAGTATCAAACTGCCATAAATCATAACTATCTAATGATAGTAAAGCATTTTGTCCTTCTGTTAATGTTGCATCAAAATCATCCTGTCTCATAGAACACGATGTATCCATAACAAACAGAATATCACCTGGTGTTTTTACTTGTCGAGTAGGCATTATAAAATTACTTCGTATTCTTCTTGAAGGAACTAACCAATTATAACCTGCTTTTTTCTGAGACGATAAATAATTTCGAAGAAGAATCTTCCAATTAACTTCACCTTTTCCTGTTAGTTCATTTATCTTTTCTTTTATTGAACTTGGAATATGATCACCAGCTTCTTGAGAGGCCGCAATCGCTTGCATTATCATTGAATTAACTTCTTGTTCAGCTTCTTCTAAATCTTCATCTTCACAAGCTTCAAACTCACCGAAAGTTTGTGTATTACCTGAATCTTCTTCATAGTCATCAGAACTTTCTTCTTCAGAATCATCACTGTTTTCACCTGAAGAACTACCTTCTGAATCATCAGAAGAATCACCGTTTGAACTTGATGAATTTCCTGAATCGTCAGATGAATCTTCTTCTTCTGTTTCATTTTCTTGAGACTCATCTGACTGATTCTCTTTTTCTTCTTCTTTTTTCTTTTGAATTAAATCGTAATAATATTCAGCACTCTTACCAAAAGGATAGTCAGAATAATCACCTCTACCAGGAAGAAGAGCATCTTCTGGGAAACCATCTAAATCGAAAATCTCACAATTAAGTGCCAAGTCGGCAGCCACATTAAAATCATTGTGATTATAGTTTGAAATTTTTGAACTTCTTAAATGGTGTTTAAATACAAGGTGTAAAATCTCATGCATTAAAATAACTTTAGTAGTTGAGAATTTTAGAGAACTTGCAAAATCTGGATTATAAAGTAATTCTTTATGATTGATAGCGAATGTTTTAATCTTTCTAGTTTCTATTAATTTAAGTCTTAATAAAATACTGGCATAGAATGGCTCTGTTTTAATTAGTGACATTCTTGCTTCTTTTACAATATCTTTAATGTCGAAACTCATACTTTTCTCACTTTCTATGGACATCTTATCCTAGATATGGTGGAAAGTCAACAGCTAAATTGATATATTTTTAAGATCATTTATTAAGTGAAAATCCCATTTAGGATGGACTCTCTCTTCAATAGCTTGTATGTTTTGATTTTTACATAGAACTCTTGCACCACACATTGCACCAAAATAAGGTACGAAACCTTCAGGTGATATGACTGTACAAGCTGATGCGATTATATCAATTAATTCTTGAATCGATGTTTTGTTATAAACAGAGTTTTTATATTTTGAGTATTTGTGTTCATCATCACCTCTACCAACTATAAAGGTATCAGGAAATTGTTCCATAAAAATCTCTATTTCTTCTTCACTAAATTCTTTCTTTCCGTAATCAACGCCACCTGATCTTGGGTTAAGAACTAAATCTACATCAAGTCTAGGATGAAAAGATATATGAGGATAAGGTTTTATTTCCCAAGAGTCTTCATCACCTGGATTTTTTTCTGACCAACCTGTTCCTAAGAATATATCAAATTCATCTCTATGTTCTTTCTGCCAGTTCCATGAATCAATAGTTTTTACTTCATTTTTTATATATTGAGTATTATAAAAATCACTTATAACTTTATTAAGTCCGTCATCTCTTGTTCTTACATGAGTTATATGAACATCTTTGATTTCTGTTTCATTAAAAGTGGCATGAAGTTTTGCAAAAGATAATGCTGAGTCTCCGAATCCACCGTTTGTTAAAGCTTTTATCATTTCTTATATATAGTCCTAAAATCTTTTATTTCTGGTAAAATACTATCTTCTATATAATGAGGATGTTCACCTTCATGATTAAATAATAATCCATCATTTGTAATGAAATCACTTATTTGAAAAGGTGTTCTATATCCGAACAACTGTTCATTTTTATTAACCCATGTTTCTTGGTCATTTAAATCAAACTTTAAATATACTTCATCCATCCAATGTACTTTATAGTTTTGTTCAGTCGGATATTCTGTTGACCAAAATGCTTTCTTACAATATGGATCAAGTAATAAACTATAGTGATACATATAACTATCATGTTTAAAAACATTTTCTTTTGGTCTATTCCATCTTTGTAGTGGAACATAATGGTCGGACTTATCAGTAATTTTAAAAAGTCTTCGTCTATCATTTAGTAGGTAATTTTCCATATTAACATAGAAAAACTTTTCTTTAGTTTCAACACAATCATATTCGGAATCAAAGATGTTTTTCTTAATATCTTCCCAATCTTCTCTAAAGTAAAACTCATCACAATCTAACAACCATATCCAATTACCAACTTCAAAGTTATCACTAGCTTCTAACATGGCATTCAAGGTAGGTGTTTTTGATTCATAGTGTGTGCCACCAAAATGAGTAGGTACATATTTAACTTTATCGTTATCTATAAATTTAGATACAATATCATAAGTATTATCTTCGAATTTTTTAACTTCTTCAGAATGAAAACCAACGGACACAATTACTTCATCGCAATACTCTATTGCTTGTAACATTGCTGGTTCTATGAAAGTTTCACATGACCATGCATTAATAAGTCCGATTACTTTATTCATTATACTTATAGTCTTTTCATTATGTGAGATGTTTGACCAAGATTAATAATTCTACCTATAATCTCTTCATAGCTACCAAGAACATGAAGTCTTCTATCAGCAGACATCATAATTTCTGCTCGATCATTATGTTGAGGTGATGTTTGAATATATTCAATCCTATCAATAGGAACTAGAATTTTATTCTCATCTTTTTTTAATTCATCGTCTTCTTTTGACCAATCATTAACACTTACTCTATAACATTCAATAAACATTTATTATCCTCCTTTTGTGAAGATGTCTAACTTGAGTATGTATGTAGTAAAAATGACTACAGCCAGTACTCCTAAAAATATATCAATATTTGTCATAGGATATTATACTAGACCGTAGCCATTTTTATTATTTTTAGTTTACGCTTCCCAAGACGCACCACGGTATTGTCCGTGTGTTGCCTTTGGAGTTGCTTCAACTACATTTGGATCGTAAGTTGAACCTCTATAAGAAGCGATGCTAGGTTTTACCACCGCTACTTTAGAAGGTACAACTTCGGATCCTCTATACATTAAAGTACCCATTGTTATTCTCCTATTTACGGTGCGTTCCTTCGTTGGAGGTTATCCTCCCCGAGTTGGATAATTGTTCCAACTACTTCCGTCTCTACTGAGAGATGAACGATATACTATTATTTATACTATTTTTATTGTATTTTTATAGTACGAGGTTTCTTATTATCAGGAATTATTTTCTCAAGAGAAACAGTTAGAAGTCCATCTTTTAATTCAGCTTCATTGATTTCAATATCATCTGCTAAAGTAAAAGTTCTTGTGAACTTTCTTTTACTAATACCTTGATGTACAAGACTCTGTTTCTTATCATCGTCCCATTTCTCATGATTAGATGAAATGGTTAATTCGTTATCAGCATACTTAACACTCACATCTGTCTTCGTAAATCCTGCTAACGCAAGCTGAATATCATAAGTGAAATCACCAGTCTTTTCTATATTATATGGTGGATAATTTCCTTGTTGATGTGTTTGGTGTAAGTCACCTCTAAACATTTGTTCGAATAGGTCAAAAGCACTATCGAATCCGATTGTTAATGGTCTTAATTGATTAAAGACCGATACATAATTTGCTGTCATTTTTTTCTCCTTATTAAGCAAGTTAAGTACTAAATCCCATTAGGCAATCTAGTACGCATTTTTATTTACATCTTATTATATAGTATATTTTGTATTTTTATAAAAAAAAATGCACCCTCTTTCGAAGGTGCATTACTAATTTTTGAACTAACTAACTTATACAGTAAGTGCAATAGCATCTGTACGAGCATGACGGACTTGTCCACCTGGACGGTAACACTTATAATAAAAGTGACCGTTTGTGTCAGTTAAGTGACCGTCACGACAGATTTTCCAAGTTCGAGAATCTCTCTTACCTTTTCCAATCTTAACACTGTCGCCTGCACTGAATCTCAATGGACGACCTCTCATTTCGTTCTTAACCATAATATACTCCTTTGTGGTTTATTTGTAACGATTTGATAAAGACATTAAAGTCGGAGCCCAAAGTCCAACAAAAATACCTGTTAACTTAGACATGGTTTGATGAGTACCAAATAAAGGAACTTCCAACCAAATTAAAATAGATATTACCACTGAAGCTAAAGACAAATAGAAGAACCATTCGCTTTTTGTCATTGATATTACCTCTTTTAGATATTTAAGAATATCTTTCATACTTACTCCTGTTCTTGTTTTTCTTCTGATCTTTTTTGTTGCTCTTCAACTAAATCATGAATAGTTTTATCTAGTGATGATTTAAATTCTTCGCAAGCACCTTTAAGATGTTTTGCACCAGTTTCTCCGTGTAAAGGTAAAGTATTACCATTATCATCACGAACTGTTGTCATCGCAACATATATTGGATCACGACTACCATCTACAACATCAACACCTAATTCATCAACAGGTATTAATGCTTTAATAGAACCATTATTTACGTCTGTATAAAGTTCTTCTCTATACAATCCATCTTTGTCAATTAAAGATTGAATACCAATCTCTTTATTTTCTTCTTTTGCCATTTTTTATTTCTCCTAACCTGATGTACCTGAAGTTGATGTACTACTTGTGCTTGTACTACTTGTACTTGTACTACTTGTGCTTGTGCTACTAGTAGAACTTGTAGTTTGTGTTTCAGAACCTTCGGGATTTTTTGGATCATATCCCAATGAACTTTGAATTCCTACACTACCTGTTGTCATTTTTCCCATAATTAACTCCTAACCTTCTTTTTTCCATAAATTAATCCAACTACCTTTACCTCTTGTTTCGAAATCTCCTAGTTCATCGACAATATCATCATCATACAATAAGTTTTCAACTAATGCAGAACCATCTGGTAACGTCAAGCAGGAAAATTCAATTTTATTTTTATCAAAATCTGTATCAGGTATTGCATAACCACCAAAGATACCTTTTTCACTTGATGTCATTTCTATTAAATGAGATTTTTTGAGTGTATCTTTTATTATAGTTTCATCACCTCTGATTTCAAAATCTTGAATTTCAATATAGTCGTTTCCATCATCGTCTCTTGTTAAGACTACTTCGTTTTTAGGACTATCAAATACTAAAGAATGAGATTCAAAATCTTCAGGTTTAATATCTGGATAGTGAGTAATTCTCATAACACCAGTAGCATAGTCTACACCTGTATGATGATAGATTTGACCATCAGGTTCATACCATTCAGTCCACTCATCTAAAAATTGTGCATCTTCAAGTATTGGATTATCTTGTGCGTGTTCGGCACTATTAATTAGTTCACCTCTATCAGAACTCCATACATAGTCGTCTAAGTTGTATTCAGATTCACCTTCTTCATACTTTTCTTCATTCTCTTTCCAAAATTTATATGTTGGTTCGTCAATCTCTACTACAGAAACTTCAGCTCCAAAACCCATTAATTGTATATAAATCGTACCCGCCATTATAACTCCTCTAATATTGTTTTTATATTTTCACAAGTTTCTTTAGGTGTCTCACCTATATTATTATACACTATATCAAAATTTTTATAGTCATCTAATACATTTTCTGAACAGTGTGACATATGAGAAGTATTTCTTGTTAAACGGATTACAAGTCCACCAGATTTTTGAATAGCTTCTACTTCATCTACGAATCTTACATCTGTACAAACTACGCTATCATATTCTTTACATGATCTTAAAAACATATCAGTCCACACACTAGAGTAAAAAGACCTTACAACATCTGTACCAAAATATTGTAATACTTCTCTTACTGTTAAATTAGTACCTATTCTTTCTGAACCTAACTGTGAATTATCACATAACCAATCTGTAACTTTTATGTGTGTTTCTTTCTCTTTATTATCATACATATAGTCATTAGGTATACCAAATAATTTACTACATAAGTCTTTAAGACTTTTTGCTAATGGTATTTTTGCTTGAACAAGATTACCTCTTAATAGATAGTCACCTACTGTGTCTTTACCTGAACCTGCTTTTCCCGATATGCCGATAATCATAGAAGATTATACTGAGAAAAAATATTAATTAAAGTGCTTCATCCATATTAAAAGGGAACGCCGGAGTTTTAACAACAAGTGAAGTACCGTCTGAGAGACCTGCTACATCCATAACACCATAATCGTAATCGTGTGAGTCAAGTATACTGTCATAATGAAAATTAACTTCTGCACCTTGTTTTATATACTTAACACCTTGTTTAGTGATGTATATATCACCTTCTTCCATTGCTTCTATTATATTCCATATATTATCTGTCATTTTATCATCCTTTTAATAGGCTCTGTAATAAGTATTTATCCAAATATTTTGATTTGTTACATCTGAGTGAGCAGAAGCATATGCTGTAAATGAAGGTAAATCTACTGCTGATGTTGCACTAGTAGGAATACCACTAGCTGTATAAGAGACAGTAGCGATAGATGTTGTACCTGCTACGGTTCCACTTACATATTCTTCTATTGGTACTTTTGTTAGTCCTGTTATTCCACTAATAACACTACCGGTTATAACGAAAGAATCTGAACTATTATATCTATTAAATAAAACTCTTGATTTTGAATTATCTTTTATATTCACACCTGCGACTACTAATGTACTAAAACGAGTATCTCGAAAAGTATTTCTACCTTCCGGTTCTGGTTTTGGTCCTGATAAAGGATAGAATCTAGGAAATTTACCATCATCAACTGCATGATGTGAAAAATTACCACTCATTAAATATTTATAATTGTGATTATCATAATTTCTATCAAAAATACTATCTAATCTTCCACCATTAAGCATAACACCTGTTACAGCATCAGATAATATAGCTTGTTTTGCCTGTTCAACTGTATATTCAGGGTGTGCCTGTAAATAACAAGCTAATACACCTGCAACTTGAGGTGAAGCCATTGAAGTACCTTGTAAAACTCTAGTGCCTGCTGATGTATGAGTAAATCTATTTTGACCTGGGTATCTATGACTGTTATTAAGTGGATTGTAGTATGTTGTAGCACAACTTCTAATAAAAGTTCCGGCTGCCCAAATATCACAACCTGCACCATAATTTGAAAAGTTAGCAGGTGCAAAAATAGCACCAGAAATGTTAGAAGATGGATTTTGAAATAATGCACCTGATACAATACCACCCATAGTAGGTCTATAGTATTCATGATTCGCAACATGAACACCTCTTTGACCGTTTGTCTTACTTTCTAACTTCCAAGGTTCATTGAACAACCATCTATATTTATAAAATTTATCAACAGTATAATGTGCAGATAAAGGACTGTTTGAATAACCACTTGCACTAGGAGTGATGTTAGTTACTCTTGGCCGTCTGTGTTTAGGAATACCGTCAGCATCATATTTTGTTGCAGTATGCGTAGGTAAAAAACCTGACATAACGTGAAGTTGATTAAGTCCGTATCCGCTCCATATCATACGATCCTTAACAGTATTTTGATCAATAGCACCTACTGTAATATTTCTTTGTTTAAGTCCGTCTGTTGTCCTATCACCTGGAGAAGCTCCTCTTGAGTAATGTTGACCGTCACGATCAGCAAAACTAGCTAGATGTAAATTAGCACCGGATAAACTCGTACCAGAAACAGGAGTATTTTCATAATTAGGATTAGGTCTTGCAGAAGGGACTAATCCTATAACATTACCCCAATTAGGATGATCAGTAGATGCTATATAAGTAGAATCATTACCGGCGGCCTTAACAAAGTGTACACCTTCATCAAGTAATTTTCCTACGTTTTCATCATCAATTCCTATTCTGCTAATTTGACCAAATGTTATACCTCCGTGAAATCCGTTCTTTATTTCACCATGATGTGGGACGGTTATAGCCCTAGTTTCATTAACTCCATATGAAGTTATCGAATTGTAAGGATTATTACCAATGAAAGAACCGGTTTTTATTTTTGAGCCATAGAGACTAATAAACAATGATATTTCAGAAGTAGAGCCGTCAGGCTGTCTGGCACCTCCTAAGTCATAATATCGACCTAAACTTCTTTTTATATCCCATCCTGTAAAATTACTCCAAGGTACAGAAGCACGACCGGTAGAATCATCAGAATGATACCCGGCACCTACTCCAGTTATTGGTATAACTGAACTTCCAGAACCTCCAACAGTGTCATTATGTATAGGTGAATTATACCAACTAGATACAGGTAAAGATACTAGTTGTGTTCCACTTGTAGGTGAACTTAATACATGACTATAACCAGGTATGATATTACCTGATATTTTATCATAATAAGTAACACCTGAAAATGTAATATTAGTAACCCTACTTGCACTATGACTTCTTGGACCCATATAAACTGGAACTGCCTCCAGTATTCTACCGAGTGTTGAAACATAACTTAGTGATTGAAGGTCTCCATTACCATAACTTGCGTGGAATGATCCGTAAGATCCTCTATTTTCATGCATAGTCATTACTCTTCGAAACTCATTTCTAGAGTCAGATAAAGGGTGTGTTTGTGTAATACCAGTAGGTGCCAAAGATGATAAAGGACCTCTTGCAAGAGTACCTGTTATAGGTAAAAAATTATTAATTGTTGCAGAACCGGCATTTGTACTTGATAAACTTACATTTCTTAATCTTTCGTAAAATATTGAATTACGACTACTTTTACCTGATAAAGGAGTATTGCATCTATTCCAACCAGGCATGAAAGATTTTCCATCTCCATTTAAATAATAAAAAGACCAACCCCAACTCGCATTAATAACTGTAGGTCTTTTGTATCCTGTTTCAGGGTCTATAGGTTTATTTCTATGCCATAATCTCATTAAATCATATGAATCATATAGAGGCATGGTTGGACAACCTGCATGAGGAGATAATATTTTCATTGAATATATACTAGCCTCTTTTGCCCAACCGAATTGTCTACCTGCAACTGTTCCTGCAACATGAGTTCCGTGACCAGAAAAATCTTTATAAAAACCTGAAGGCATAGCACATAGAGAACCATTTGATGTTCTATAGGCTGATGTTGCTGGTCCTATTGCAGAACTATGAAACCAATTAATTGTCTGAACTCTTGAATTTCCATTCTGATCACGAAAATCTGGGTGTTTATAATCAACACCGGTATCTTGTATAATTACATCTACACCTTTTCCGTTCATAGAATAATTGTAGGTAGTAGGTACTGCTCCATGTTTTTTAGGTGAAACAGATGAAAGTGGATTTGCAAAGTGACCAGAACCGTCACCTTTTTTTTGTATTACAATACCTTCATTACAACCCCAAGTATCAGAAATCAATGCTGAAGTAGCCGTTGCAGATAAAATAGAACCACTTACCACTTTACTATACTGCCAAAATCTAGGATAACCTGTTAGTGCTAAGGCGTGTTGATGTCTATTTACAGCTTTTGTTGAATGCATTATTTTAGCATAATCGTTGTAACCACTAGTGATTGAATTCCATGGTGCCATTCCGGATGTTGGTTGAGAATACTTGATAGCCGTAATACCTGCCCGAAAAGAATTAATTCCTGACGTAGCTCCAGAACCTGTTTGTGAACGACTTAAATTAAATGTTCTCTGAAAGTGTCCATGATACCAGTCAGGACAAGTAGAAAATCCATGTGGTTTACCACCAAATTGATGTCCTAATATTCTGGGTCCTCCTAGTTTATTTTGTTCAGGTGTTATAGATAATGTTTTAACTCTATTATCTTTTAAAAGTTCTTTTGCTTCTGAGTCGGTTAAATCGAAATGAACTTGGTTTTCAGAACCAGGTCTGTGATTACATATATGAACACATCTGTCGGGTGTATATTCACAATTACTTTCATGACACATTTCTTTACAAAAACTATCATAGTCTTTTTCATTGTCTAAATGAATTACATATTCTTTTTTTTCTTCCGACATATCTAATCCTAATGTAAGTCAACCCAAGAACCGTTGACACGAGCTTGTACTTTATTAGTTGTAGTATTTAAGATTAAATCTCCATTTAACGGTGACAGTGCATCTCGTTCAGTGGTAGTAAATGATGCAAGCTGAAAAGGAGTTTTAGATACAACAACACGAGTGGTACCCGATAAATTTAAGTTATTAGCAGAAACACTAAAAGTACTACCATTACTTTTTATTTCAACATTATTTGTGGATGATAAGGATACTGTATTACCTGATATTAAGGGATTAAGAGTAGTACCTCTATTTATTAATGGTGAATGCCAACCTGATACTAGAGGTGTGGTTGAAGAACCAGTATAAATTTGAAAAACACCTAAAGTATTATTATAAATTGTGTCACCTACACCAGGTGTTAGTAAATTTCTTTTTGCCGTTGTAAGTGATGCTAATCTTAAAACTGAGTCTGTAATATAAACACCGTCTTGAGCAGATAATTTAATAGTTGAATTACTTGCGATGACAGGTGCACCTACACCTATATTTTGTAAAGCTGAGAATGAACCGTTAATTGTACCGGATACATTACCATTAAAAGTTCCATTATAAACATTCGATAAATTCGTAAAAGATAAAGCATCCGAGACTGCACTTGTTGATACTGTTTTTGTTACCGTTTGATATGTTGCTGATACTGGAAATGAAGGCATTTTATTTTATTCTCCTATCTATTTTTTTAAGTTTATCGATAGCAGAAGGACTCATGCTTTTTGAATATGCACCATAAGGTAATCTAACATCAGTAGCATCTATATCTGTTGTTCCACTTTTCATACCAACTGATGTTGTTGACATTTGTTCTTCTTTCTTCATAATTCTTTTTACTTCTGAAGTTGACCATGTTTGAGCATTTGGTACATAGTTTGTAATTTTAGCCAAAATATTTTTATCTATTTTATCTTTTGTCAGTGCTGGTTGACCTGATTTTTTAACATAAAAATAATCAGCTTCTTTGATATACTTACCACCACTTTTTCCTATTTTTAGTTCGCTATCAACATTGATTTTATTGAATGCAAAAACAATATCACCATCCATATATCGTTTGAGACCTTTACCCATATTAATAATATCTAACATAGTTTGAGATGCACCTCTATGTGTATTAACTAGAATTTCAACTGGTACTACTCTACCTCTAGCTGGATCAAGGTTTTGTTTCTTTGCAACTTCTATATCATTAACAACCCACACTATGTGAATATTTTTAGGATTATAATTAAATTGTCTTGCAAGACGTGTTATATTATCTAGTTTTGTTAAATCTTTTAAAGTTACATCAAATATTACATTTGGTTTTTCTTTTGCACCACTATAAAACATACTTCTAAAGAAAGCGTGTTGTGCCTTATTTGATAGATTTAATTCTTTACCAATTATATCATGTAGTTTAGCTACATCATCACCTTTTAATAAATTTATTTTGGATAAGTCTACCCCAAATTCATCTTGAACTTTCTTGTTAAGTTTAGGTGCTTTTAAGGCTTTTGATTTTAAATCATCAACATCGAATACTTTACCCTCTAAACCTATTAATTCTTTTAAAATAAATCCTTTACCTGAACCTGCACCACCAGCCAATATAAGCAAGTTTCCTGATTTAGGATAGGCTTTGTTTGCAAAAGTAATTAACTTTTCGTCTACTTGCTGTGTTTCATAAAATTTTTTAAATCGCATCTTTTTCCTCTATCTCTATAACTAAATCTGAACTACCTTTTATTATTCTGTGATACTCATACTTATTTACATGAATTATGTCACCTTTATCAATGTTTATTGGTAATTGATTGTCATATTGAAACTTCCAATCTTTACCTTCTAAAACCGTAATTTTTCTATTTTCAGTATCTCTATGCCAAACAAAATATTCTTCTGGTTCTTCTATACTGAAATGTCTAATATTATCTTTATCTGTATATGGGTTTACCAAAAATAATTTCCTCCGCCTTGAAGTCCAAGTTCTTTTGCGTACATAGGTAATCTACAAGACCAGTATCCTGGTTTTGTTTTATCTTTTTTAGTATCACATTGATGTCTTGCTGAAAAGCTTCTTGCTTTATCTCTATCGTTTATTTTTGCATTTAGACCGGAAACATCACCATATTCAACCTTGATAACATTACCTTTATCGTTTTTCACATATACATAGAATTTTTTAGAACCACCTCTTCTAGGTTTTCCAAGTTCTACTTCTCTTCCATTATATTCAGCTTCAACAAGTGGTAAGTCTAAAGGTACTAACTCACCTTCATATGTTTCCCATTTTCCTAGATCAGTTTCTTCAAATATAGTTCTTGTGAGTTTATCAACATTAGGTAAACGATTTATATTTTCGGAAAGTTCCTCTATTAGTTCATAGTAGGCTGCCGAATGAGGTCTGTAGACATTATGTACAGGTATGTTATTTTTATTTGCGTATTCGATTATCTTGTTTAAATCTTCATGAATATAATCAGAATTATAATCTCTATACACCTCTTTGAAACTTTTCATAATCTTTCTCCAATACTTGTTATTATTTATAAAATAACGATGAGAAAAGATTATCTACCGACATTACTAAGGTATTTTTCTTTTGCTTCTTCCCAATCCATATGAAGCATATCAGAATAGAAAAGACTTTCGTTTAGATTTAAACGGTCTTGATTCTCAAGAGACTTAAATCTTTTTGAGGCATATTTATTTTTCCAACGATTAACAATATTATCAACACTAAAGTCTACATTCTTTTTAAGTTCTTCATGTGAAATTTCATTACGGAGATATGCATCTGTATTTTCATAGAATCGACAGAAGTAAACACCTCGTCTATGTTCTGATCTAATTTCATCTCTATCAATATTTAAATTCTTTTTAGCAAATGCTGTTATGATAAATCTAGTTTTAGAATCTTTGAAGCCTGTCCAACCTTTTGGTCCTGGTTTCAATGCAAGATTATACTTCCAATAATTCCAAGGGTCATTAACTTTCATCCAATCTTTAACTAATTTTCGATTAGCAGGTGTAGGGTCAACCATTACAGTACCATTAGAAAAACCCATAGTTTTCCAATATGGTTTAAGACCTGAATATTGAGAAACTGGTTTATCACCGGCAGATTTATCATATAAACTAGTTGTAGTGCAACCACCTGGGAAGTCATCATATTTTTCATACCATGCTTTTTGTACAACATCAGATGTTACTAGCATTGCTAATAATTTACCACCTGTAAAGTTAAAACCAAGAGGTTGAGTAGGTACTATCGTAGAACCAATATAAGTTCTATTAATTAAATGTTCCATTGATCTTTGCTCACGAGTCCAACCAATCTTCTCATCTCTACAAGTTAAGTCGAGAAAGTCTGAAGATACACAAAAGACACCTAGGTATTTTCCGGTAGGTTTGTCTCTAACAATAAAGAATAAGTTTCTACCTAAGTTTTGATTATTAGGCATTGTACTAGTAAATGTTCTTAAAGTATTCCAAACAAATAATAAGTTTTTACTTTCTTTTGTTGATATTACTTCTACATCTAGTTTTTCAAAATCTTCAAACGATGTTGGTCTCCAAATATTATCACGAATCTCAAGTATTTGTTGCATCACTTTAGGTTTTACCCAGGCAAATTTCGTTTGTATTTCATTCCATTTTGTCCATAAAGTATACTCTTCAACTGGCATAGTTCTTTTGAATCTGAAATCTTCAAGTAATGTACTACGAAGTTCTTCAGTATCTGTTGGATAATCTGGAACAAACTCTTGAGGATATAATCTTCTACATTCTTCGTATGATGCTTCTAGAAATTCATTTCTTTCATCTAAAGAAAGACTTGTCCACCTTATACCTTCATATTTTTCAGTATTGTGTGTGTATCTCATATTTCCTCTATGTTAACTATACAGCCTTTCGGTATTACTATTCTATCTGCTAAGAGTCTATCATCTAAATATCTACTAGTTATAATTCTTGTATACTTTTCGGTTACACTTTCTATCCAACCTACACTCTGTGCTTTACAAGGTTCTATAAGTTCTTCAGAATGTAAATCAGCTACTATGTCTTCCCAATCAATAAGTACTCTAGTGCCTTTTTTAAATTTCTTATGACTCATAATTTTTTTTTGTTTTAGATGAAACTTTTTGTTTATGTTTAATTTTTCTTTCAACTTTATCAGAGTCGAATGATTTTTTATGTTTCGCCTTTGTTTTTATTTTTCTGTCGTAACCCATTGTCTTTAAAAAAGATCGTCAATATCCGGAATATCTGCTAACACATCGTCAACATTTATTTCACTTGTAACTAAATCTTCTTTCTTTTCATTTTTAACTTCTTTTGGTTCTGAATTAACATCACTTATATCAATATCGTCTACATCAATATCATCTGAATCAGACTCTTTTGTGGAACCCATTTCAATAACATTTTCTTTAGAAGTTGGTGTATCTGTAGAAGGTATTGTATCTACAGTTGGTTTATCTTCAGATATTGTAATATCAAAATCATCTTCAGGTACATCTACTGGTGTAGTATGCTTTGCCAAAAACGCCTTTAATTCTATTTCAGAAGAATATGAATATAAAGAATCAAAATCCATAGTTTCTATCTGTTCTACTGGTATTGAAATATCATGTGCTTTACTACCAAATTGGAACTTAAGTTCTTTTCTAGTATATGCCTTACCAGTATATTGATTAATTCTTTCAGAACCGTCTTTATTTTTTTGAGGAACATCTTGAACAACAACTGCTAAATCTACTGCACCTTCACCGTTGAAAACAGGTAACTCATGTTCTTTACCCTTAACTTGTTCACATAATCTCTTATATGTATCACGGTCACGAATTAAGAAAAGCATAACTCGACCATTGTTTTCAGGTACATTAGGATCTGAAATAATATAAGCTGGTATGAATGCAACAAATTGCCTACGCATTTTTCTATGATTAGCACTAGCTACTTTATTAGTAAAGTTGGTAGACTTTGCAAGTTCAAACTGATTATTTGCATATTGACAAATAGGACAGTTCTGCCATGCATCCTTAATATTAAGATATGGTGATGTAGGACAAGTTACAAAATCAACTGTTAACTTTCCATTTTCATCTCTATCATAAACTGTATGATTGTATTGTTCTATAAAAGGTATAGAACGATTACTACTTTCATCCATAAACCATAGAAGTCTCATTCTATAATAAGAACCTTCAGGTGTTGGTTTTGGTGTTAAAAAGTTTTTCCACATTTGGTCATTTTTATTATTGTTATTAGCACCTGATTTTTTAAGTGCATCTGTTAATGAACCTGTCGTCAATTTAATATTACTCATACTTTACTCCTTTTGTCATAAGATATTATACGTATTATTTTATTTTTTTAATACTTTTTCTATATTAGTATTCACTACGGCTGATACACTTGGTAATTCTACACCTCGTATATCAACAAAAGCTTTTATGGTGTTATCTCTTAAGGCATCTCTATGTTTTATCACTGTATTATCTAATATATTGGATATATCTGGTTCAATACTATATTTGATTGAATTTAAAACTTTCATTGGTATTAAAGATAGAAAGTATTTTGATAATCTCCCGGTTGCTATGTGTAAACCTAAAACTTCACCTTTAATTGATTCTTCAATATATTCTTGTAGGTTTCTTAAATCATTATCTTTACAAAACTTAACTATAAACTTCATACTCTTAAGTGTTTTATCTACTATCTTTTGAGAGTTATTAAGTTCTTCACCTTTTTTATTACGATGTTGCCACATTTCTAAATTAGATGGATTAATAAGTTGTTTAGGGTGGAAAAATTTACCACCAAATTTCTTGGCAATCATAGGTATGTATTCATTTAAATTTATATTATAATCATTGGCTATAATAGACAACTTCTCATAGCAAACCCATTTGTTTACATCTTCTTTGTGTTTATCAAAGTTTTTAAATCTTCTGATAAAAATACCTTTAGATTCTTTTTGATAATATTTCCAATATAACCAACAAACTTCTTCTGACGTATACTTCATAATTTAAAATGGATAATTAGGTTTTTCACTAATCTTTTCGTTAAGCTCTCTTTTTAAATGTGGTGTTATTATAGTAGTATTATAATTATATGTTAATATCACTAAGTATTTTAGATCAACTTTCATTCTATTTAAAAAATCAATTAATAATTCTTTATCACGATATATATCTTTCATTTTTGAAATCATTTTTTCTTTCTTAAAAGTACCTGCATACTCAGAAAGTGTATCTTCAAATAATTTCATATCTATTCTTACATGAGTCGATTGTTCTTCATCGTTAAAAAAGTTCCCTAGCATTAAAATAACCCTTCAAAGTTTTCATCATCTTTTTTTACCGAATCAACTACACTACCTGTGTCGTCACCTGTTTGAACTAACTTATCAAAGTCATCAATAACTAATGTCTCATAATCAATCGATAGTCTATTTCTAATATGATTTTTACCATATCTGTTCTTTAAAAATTTTGCATTAATACAACCAGCTTCAATATCATCTTCTTCTTGAGATAAGGCAATAACTACATCGGCTGTATGTGCTATACCTTTTGACTCACTTGTATTCTCAAGACCTATATTTGATGTGTTGTATCCTTCAGTATTAACCTGTGTTGCAGTAACAACTGGTCTTCCAAACTTGGCACTTAATGCTCTTAAGTCACGAGCAACATCACCGACTCTTTCATACATTGTAGAGTTGTAAGTTTTATTTTTAGGTAACATTAAATTTAAATAATCTACGAAAATAATATCAGGTGTTCTACCTATAGTTTTTATTAATTTGTCTACGTAGTTGTCAAGATTCATTGTTGTGACACTATTTTCTGGAAATCTTTTTACAACAAGTTTAGCACCAGGATGTTTTGAGAAATATTTTTCA